>JACCDV010174507.1_pt1 | contig 87176 bp, 79 predicted proteins | sample 7446131 | NCBI WGS metagenome assembly JACCDV01 (sample SAMN15323448, study PRJNA562643) | freshwater metagenome | isolation source: river surface water | place: USA:Blue River Watershed | collected 2017-08-17
ATCCAAAGCTGTTTTGACATCTGGCACAAATGGCACACCGCCATTCACACTCTCATCACCCGCTTGAGACTTCTTCAAATCCTCAGGACTGAGTGCTGCATAAGCAGCAGAATCAATATTGATGTATCTGGCAGCTTCTACTTGAGGATCTAACTTCGGATCAACCATCAAAGCGCGCGCTAAGGGCTCTAAACCAGCTTCTCGGGCGATCATCGCCTTGGTACGGCGACGAGGCTTGAACGGTAAATAAAGGTCTTCTAAAGCCTGCTTGGTGTCAGCAGCCCCAATTGACTTCAATAAAGCATCCGTTAACTTACCCTGCTCATGTATTGATTTCAAAATAGCCACACGACGATCTTCTAATTCACGCAAATACAGTAAACGTTCTTCAATGCTACGTAACTGAGTGTCATCCAAGCCACCAGTCATCTCCTTACGATAACGGGCAATAAAAGGTACGGTTGCTCCCTCATCCATTAAGGCAATCGCCACAGCAATCTGCTGAGGACGAACATTCATTTCAGTGGCTATTTGCTGAGTAATACGCGCAGCAACTTGTGAAACGGATTCAAGGGGTAATTTAGTAACAAAAATAGAATTGGTCATGGTGTATGTGTTAATGGATTGCAATAGCAATGATGGTCATCAATTGCTAAATTAATAAAAAAATATAAAAAGATGAGGTCAGCTTAGGAATAAATAACAGAGCAATAAATCAAAAGAGAAATCAATGAATGAGTGCTAAAACCTCTTCAACACTTGGGGGTTGGCCCTTATCACCCAAATTGTAAATATTGGGTGACCAGTAGCCCTCTGTTTTCCAGCGCGGTGAATCGCAATACAGTTCAATCGTTGGCCTTCCTAAAATAGCCGACAAATGAGTCAAACCAGTATCGACGCCAATGGTCATCTTGGCACCCGCCACCAGACCAAAAGCATCCGCAATCGAAAAGGCACTCGGCACAATCGATTTTGAGCTAGCCAAAGAATAAGTTCCAGAAATTTTTCTGGCGATTTGAGTGCTGACTTCTTTTTCTTGATCATTGCCCCAGGGCAATATCACTTGGATGCCCTTGGCGACCAATGCTTTGCCCACATTCACCCAGTGATCATCAGACCAGCGCTTTGACTTACCGGCTGTTGCATGAAAACACATCACATACGGTTTACTCACATCAAACCCTAAATCAATACGGGTCGATGCAAAGCCTAACTTAGCAGTATCCACCAAAGACTGAACATATGCAGCTGGGTAAAACTTTGGAGGCATCAATGAACGATCCGGCACCGGAACATCCATGGCCGCAGCAGCGACCCAACGCGAGCGATCTACTGCATGACAATGAAACGGCACTTGCACACAATCTGTATAAAACTTACGAGCCCACGGCTCGTAACCAGAAAACTCTGTTTGATTGGCCAAACCGAAGACTGAAGCCGTCTTGTTGGGGTTGGCTATATGGGTAACCCACGCTGACTTCAGTAAACCCTGGGTTTCAATGATCAAGTCATAGTCAGCAAACATACCTGACTTAAATTGTTCTTTAAAAGCGATATACTCCTGAATGCTGCGGATGAACTCGCCTCGTTTTAAGGCTTTTTTCCAACGACGAAACGCCAAAGGAATGATGTTGTTAATGCCAGCAACAGAATCACCAGATGGCAAAGCAATAGTCTTCAGGGGCTCTAAAAGTCCCATATAACCCTCTTCCACCACCCAATCAATCTGAGCCTTTGGGTACTTGGCACGCATATCCCAAACTACAGGTAAATTGTGTAAAACATCACCCAGAGAGGACAACTTAACAATCAAAATCTTCATGGTCTCTATTTTCGCCTAAATTAGACTTAAGCCAGTAATTTGATTATTCGCCAGGAAGTTAATACTAAAATTGCACTATGAGCACACTTATAGCCCCACCATGCCCCGTATGCGACATGGAAAACACCTATCCTGACAGCAATCACTTCATTTGCCCTGATTGCTCACATGAATGGTCAGCAATAGCATCTAAAGAAGAATCAGAAGAAACAAGAGTTCACAAAGATGCCTATGGCAATTTCTTAAATGATGGTGACACTGTCACCTTGATAAAGGACCTAAAAGTCAAAGGCTCATCATTGGTGATCAAGAGTGGCGCCAAAATCAATAATATTCGCTTGATCGATGGCGACCATGACATCGACTGTAAGGTTGATGGTCAGAGCATGCTACTCAAGTCCGAGTTTATGAAGAAATTGTAATGATTAATTTTATTTATTAATTAATCACTCATACCCATTCGGGTTCATAGATTGCCAGCGCCAACTATCCTCGCATATGCGCTGTAAATCATATTTAACTTCCCAATTGAGCTTTTCTTTTGCCATAGAAGCATCTGCATAAAAAGCAGCGATGTCTCCTTGACGCCTATCAACAATCTTGTAAGGAATTTTCTTTTTGGAGGCCCGCTCAAATGCTTTGACCAGGTCAAGAACACTGTAGCCCTTGCCGGCACCAAGATTAACTGTCAAAGAACCTCGACCAGACAACAGATAATCCAAGGCTTTAACGTGCCCTTTGGCTAGGTCAACCACATGAATATAGTCACGAACACCCGTGCCATCATGAGTGGGCCAATCTGCACCATAAATATTAAGAATATCTCTTTTACCAATAGCTACTTGAGTTACATACGGCATTAAGTTGTTAGGTATCCCCTGAGGGTCTTCGCCAAGCATGCCACTCTGATGAGCCCCAACCGGATTGAAGTATCTCAAATAGGCAACAGAAAAATCTGAAAAAGATATTTCAAAATCACGAAGTATCTGTTCACTCATGAATTTGCTCCATCCATAGGGACTCGCAGAACCCAATCTCATTCCCTCAACATAAGGAATTGGATTTTCAGGGTGATAAACTGTAGCTGAGGAACTAAAAATAAATTTATTACAAGAAAATTCATGGCATATTTTTAGAATCATTAATAAGCCATTCAAATTATTATCATAGTACTCAACTGGCTTATGTACTGACTCACCAACAGCTTTTAATGCAGCAAAATGAATAACTGCATTAATAGAATATGACTGAAAAATTTTTCTTAAAGCATCAAGATTTCTAATGTCTGCCTTCACAAAAGTGGGTTCGACATTTGAAATCAATTCAATTCTTTTTAAAACCTTATCAGTCGAGTTACTCAAATTATCAATACCAATGACTTCATGTCCAGCATTTAGTAATTCAACCCATGTATGAGAGCCAATATAGCCCGTGGCACCAGTTAATAAAATCATAGAAGAACTTAAATTATTGATAGAAAGTAGGAAAAATGAATTTGAGTAAGCAGAATCTTATAAAAATTAGAGTTTTAATGACCTATAATACTTCTAATATTGATTAAAAACTTTTACCGTGTCAATCTTACAGCCCCCCATCTACGTTTTGTCAGTTAGGTCATTTTCGGATAGGATTTCCCATATCCAAGAGGAAATGGGAAAACATAACCTATCGTTTGAATTTATTTTTGATTACGATGTAGATGAGATAGATGATGCTACCAATCAGAAATATTTCAAAGATAATTCAGACTTATCTTTTCCAGCAAAATCAATCACACTTAAGCATATCCGCGCATGGCAAAAAGCTCTGGAAAACCATCATCAACAAATCTTAGTTTTTGAAGATGATGTAGTGCTTTCAAATAACTTTTTAAAAAAATTACATCGTATTTTAGAAATTACAGAAGAGATTAGCCCTGCTTACTTAATTTTCTTAGGCGGAGCAGACACCAAGGTCCCCAAGAATTTTTTCATCAATCAATCTGAGCTTTTTGAATTGAGCATGCCAACAGCAGAGGCCTATATTACCGACTTAACGGCGATGAAGTTGAGACTTGATTGGTTAAATACTTATAAAATTTCACTACCTGCTGATCATGCCATGGTAAAAATTGATCAAGAGTGTTCTATTACTCAATATTGGCCCAAGAAAGCTCTTGTCACACAAGGTAGTGTTTTTGGTTTGTTTCCCACAACTTTAGATAAGAATCGCAGAAAGAAAAGTCCTCTATTGAATAAACTCCTTTTTGAATGGAAAAAATTTAAGCGTAGAACGGCGCCACAAACTTACTATGACTTAATAGGACTTATTAGAAAGTCATGAAACTATCTTATAAATTTTCTTCAATTAATAGTTTTGGCTTTTTTATTAGCTCTTGGATTGCAGCATGTCTATTGGTTGCCCTATTTTTTTCAGCGCCTGCGGTTAATATTTTAGAGGCAATTTTAGTTTTTACTATATTAGTTTCAAAAGATTTACGAATCAGAATGATTGAAATCTTAAAAACTCCACTAGTTGTATCCGCTCTGTCTTTTTATAGCTTCATAATAATAGCCGCTACTTATAGTATTGGATCTTCAAATGAGGCATGGGGCATGGTAATTGGATGGAGAAAAATTCTTATTTTACCGATTATTTTTTGTGCAATTTCATCTTCTGAGCATAAGCACTTGCTACTTAAAACATTTTTAGCAACTTCTATAGTTTCATTAGTATGGTCATTTTTAAGTTATCTATTTCCTGAAATAGTTGCGTATAAAACAGCCCCTGGCATTATCGTAAAAAATCATGCGACCCAAGGTATGTTTTTTGGAGTTGCAATTTTTATTGCATTAATTTTTCAAGACAGCGCTGCAATATCGCGCAAAAGTAGGTTATTGCTTTTTTTATTTATCGGGCTGGCACTCTATAACATCATGACTATTACTTTTGGCCGAAGTGGTTATCTGGTTACCGCAATGCTAATCATGATTTTTACTTTGCAAAGAATTCGTAGCTATAGCTTTTTAAAACAAGGGATAGTCATTGCGCTAGTTGCAAGTATGTTATTGGGGATGTTTATGTCCTCCAAAGTTTTCAGGGATCGAATCCAATTAGGCGTCAATGAATTTACTCAACTCAAAAGTGAGGGAGATGCTGGCTCCATGGGGGTGCGTCATTATTGGTGGAAACATAGCTTAAATATGTTTAAACAAAATCCAATCTTAGGCATAGGTACTGGGGCTTTTGGAGAAGGCTTGAAAAATGAGGTTAAGAATCTTTCCGGACCCATAGCCACCAAAACAAACGATCCACACAATCAATATCTCAAAATAGCTGTTGAACAAGGCATAACCGGTCTTTTACTTTTTTTTAGTATTATTTTTTGTGCTTTTATATCAAGAAATATATCTAATCCATTCAGGTTAGTTGGACTAGGAGTTTTGATAAGTTGGTGCGCTACAAGCCTGGCCAGCTCGCACTTTTCAACATTTCATGAAGGTCATTTCATTTGGTTTTGGCTTGGCGCTATGCTTTCCCCTGAAAAATGAAAATTATTTTTAATACGGGTGTATTTGGCAAACATGGCATTGAACATGCCTTAGTAAATTTATTAACTGCACTCCCCAAAACTGAACATGAATACATACTTCATAAAATTTATGAGCTTGATGAGTTAAGTCCGCTCATAGATCAGGTGAAGGAGTTGGTAACACAAGATTGCAGCTTACCGCGAACAAGCTTTTGGGGTAATTTGCACATGAATAGAAAAAGGAGCGGTTTTCATAAACTTATAGATGCAATTGGCCTACTTAGAATTCATCAGCTTGTTGCAAAAAACATCAACCAACATAACTCAGATATTGTTGTTGACTATGATTTATCTCTATTAAGATCAGCTCACTTAATTACTGCTCCTAAAATTGGGTTTTTTCACTTTAGGCCTAAGCGCTTCAGAAATGGAGGCACTAAAAAACTTCATCGCATAGGTCAGCGCTTAATTCATTATCAAAAGTTAGTGGTGTTGTGCGATGAAATGTATGAAGAAGCCTGCTTCGTTTGGCCTCATATCAAAGACAAGCTAATAGTATTGCCGAATCCAATTAATTTTGAAGCTTTAATTAAAAAATCTAGCGAAAACATCTCACTTCCCTCTCAAGTTATTCCCGGGAAGTATTTCATTTCGATTGCAAGATTAACTCATCAAAAAAATATTCATTTATTACTGATGTCATTCAAAAAAGCTAGAGAACTTGGCTCTTCATGGCCACTAATTATTATTGGAGATGGCGAGGATAAACAAAGCTTAATTCAGTTATGTCACAAGCTAGAAATTACTCAGCATGTCTTCTTTTTAGGTTATAAAAGTAACCCTCTCCCGTACCTTGCAAAAGCCGGTGCTTTTGTTATGAGCTCGCGAGAGGAGGGATTTCCTGTGAGTTTATTAGAGTCAATGGCCTTAAGATGCCCAATTATTTCACTCGCCTGTCCCACGGGACCATCGGATATATTACAAAATGGTAGATTAGGAAAACTTGTTGAGTTTTCAGAAACAAACCCTAAACAACTTAGTCTAGCGATGCTCAACGTTAGCTTAGATTACAAACTTAGAGATACTTATTCAGAAAAATCTTATAAATTTTGCCAGAATTTTTCATCTGGCAAAATTGCCATAAAATTGATGGACTTAATAAAAGATTGTCATATTGAATCTAAAATAAAAAAATTTAGCGATTGAAATTTTGGTGAATTTCTATTAGCAAATCAGCGCCTAAGCCAATTCTTAATTTAAATTACTTGCACAATTTATAATGTTGGTAACATTTCGAATATTTAACTTATTTGATTTATTGTTATCTGAAGTTTATAGGCTCAGCATTTTATAAAAAATAAAATATTTTTGACACCTCTTGCAACTAAACTTATCAAAAATATTGAATCTTCAGAATTTCACTAAAATACTTGCACCTTTTCAATAGAACTCAATTAGGTTAATAATTCCTCAAAGAAAATAACTATTGTTACTACGGGCCCATGTAAAAATGGGGCCGATTGTATTTCCCCAATACTCCAACCAGTAGTTTCAAACAGACTGCCTCATAAATAGTGATTAAATCACCCATTAATCAAATAATTGTGCCTCCAAAAATCTCAGCCCAATACGATCTTTAGAACTTAAGATTGGGGGCACACCTATATCAGGCCACTGAATGTTTAATTGCGCATCGTTCCAAATAATACACTGCTCGCTGGCAGCACACCAATAGTCAGTTGTTTTGTATAAGAGTTCAACCTCATCGGATAAGGCTAGAAATCCATGAGCAAAGCCCTCTGGCACCCACAATTGCTTTTTATTCTCAGCTGACAATTCAACACCCACCCATTGACCAAAAGTTGCTGACGATTTGCGAAGATCAACCGCCACATCGAATATATTACCGCGACAAACACGCACCAACTTCCCCTGAGCTTTATTGACTTGATAATGCAAACCCCTTAACACTCCTTTTTTAGATAACGAATGATTATCTTGCACAAAGGTAACTTTTTGACCTAATGCAGCAGAAAAATTATTCTGATTAAATGACTCATAAAAGAAACCTCGATTATCGCCAAATATCCTGGGCTCTATAATCAAAACATCTGAAATAGCAGTTGTTATTATTGTGATTGACATCACACTTTTTCCGTCAAAATTTTTTCTAGATAGCGACCATAGGAATTTTTTTTAAGTTGCGCCGCCAACTTTAATACATCGTCGGCAGTGATCCATCCCTGACGATAGCTAATTTCTTCAGGACAAGCGACCATCATGCCTTGTCGCTTCTGCAATGTAGCAACAAAGCTAGCTGCTTCCAATAAAGAATCATGGGTCCCCGTATCTAGCCAGGCGTAACCACGACCCATGATTTCAACTTGCAGTTGATTCATATTTAAATAAGCTTCATTAACTGCTGTGATTTCTAACTCTCCACGCGTGCTCGGCTTAATCGATTTAGCAATACCACACACCTGCTCATCATAGAAGTATAAACCTGTGACAGCATAATTACTTTTTGGCTTAAGGGGCTTCTCTTCTATCGATAAAGCTTTAAATGAGTCATCAAATTCAACGACACCATAACGCTCTGCATCACTGACATGATAAGCAAATATAGTAGCACCATTGGCTCTATTGTTGACGGTTTGCAGTTGATTAACCAAGTCGTGACCATAAAAAATATTATCCCCCAGCACAAGAGCTAATGGATGATTACCCGCAAACCATTCGCCAATGATAAAAGCCTGCGCCAAACCATCAGGTGATGGTTGCACAGCATACTGAATATTCAGACCCCATTGAGAACCATCCCCTAATAACTGAGTAAATCTAGGCATATCTTGCGGCGTTGATATCAATAAAATATCTTTAATACCCGCCAACATTAAAGTCGTAAGTGGGTAGTACACCATGGGTTTGTCGTAAACCGGCATTAGCTGTTTTGACACCACTTGGGTAGATGGGTACAAACGAGTACCAGAGCCACCAGCAAGAATAATCCCTTTACGCTTATTAACTAATTGTTGATTCACACAAGCCCGCTTTCATATTAATTTTTTACTAGCTTTTGAAGGGTTTGAAACATGCATTTTTACATACGCTTCCACCTGTTCTTTCCAATGAGGATATTGATTTATAAAAGCCATTTCTAACAAAGCCTTTTTTAACTTAGCATTGCTTAAGCGCGAGTTGTATGGCCTTCTTGCTAGGACGGGATAATCGATTGCAGGTATTGGCAAAATGTTCTCAGGCTTGACTCTAATATCTTGAGCAAAACTAGCTGCAGTTTCTATCACAAAGGTAGCCAAACCATGCCAGGATATCTGGCCATCAGGCACTGCATGATAGATTCCTGACTCAACTTTAGAACCGGCGATTCGTACCCCCACCTCAGCTAACCATTGTGCCAACGTGGGTGCACCGACTTGATCTGCCACCACTTTTAATTGATTACGCTCACCAGCCAAACGTAAGATCGTTCGGATGAAGTTAGAGCCATCACCATACACCCAAGATGTTCTCAAAATAAAATATCGAGCGAATTTATTTGCATAACTTACGCGACCAAAGTCATTAGCCAGGTTAAAAACCTCTTGAATCGCCCGCTCTCCAGCCAACTTACTTTGACCATAGACATTTAAATATTCGAAGGGGCCGGCCGGATCAACTTCTGAATAAACATCTTGTTTGGTATCTGCAAATACATAGTCGGTTGAATAGTGAATAAAAATGCCATGTGCCACATTGGCAATATACCGAGCCATCAACTCTGGAGCTTTGGAATTAATCGCAAAAGCAAGGTCATACTCACCTTCAGCTTCATCAACTGCTGTATAGGCAGCGGCATTGATAATGACCTCAGGTTTATAACAGTTGAGCACATCAATAATTGATGTTTCACAAGCTAAATCACAGTCAACACGCCCCAAGAAAACCGCTGGCAATTTCAGATCTTTCAAGCAGACTTGTAATGCTCGCCCAACCTGACCATCGCGACCAAATACCAAAATGGGTCGACGGTGATCTAAAATTTCAAAGGGCGAGTAAATCATATATAAAGCACTATCCAACATCAGCTGTACTGTTTTTTTACCCAATCACGATAAGAGCCATTAAGCACTCCTTCAGTCCATTCTTGATTATTTAGATACCACCACACAGTTTTTTGAATGCCCGTCTCAAAAGTTTCAGCAGGCTTCCAACCTAGTTCATACTCTAATTTTGTTGCATCAATGGCGTAACGACGATCGTGCCCAGGGCGATCTTTCACATAAGTAATTTGTGCTGCATAAGAAGTTCCATCAGGCTTTGGGCGCAGGCTATCCATAATTGAGCAAATAATATGAACCACTTCTAAATTAGTCTTTTCATTCCAACCGCCCACGTTATAGGTCTCACCTATCTGACCAACATCTAATACACGTCGAATAGCGGAACAATGATCTCTGACATATAGCCAATCACGGATTTGCTGCCCATCCCCATAAATGGGCAATGGTTTACCGGCTAGCGCATTAAGGATAACCAAGGGTATTAGTTTTTCGGGAAAGTGATACGGTCCGTAATTATTTGAACAATTGGTGGTTAGAACTGGTAGGCCATAGGTATGGTGCCATGCGCGTACCAAATGATTAGAAGCAGCCTTAGAAGCGGAGTAAGGACTATTGGGTTCATATGCATTGATCTCCAAAAAAGCTGGATCAGTTGGAGAAAGTGACCCATATACCTCATCCGTAGACACATGTAAAAAACGGAATGACTGCTGTTGAGATTGAGATAAATTAGTCCAGTAGGCTCTGACCGCTTCCAACAAATTGAACGTACTCACCACATTGGTTTGAATGAAGTCCTCAGGATGATATATCGATCTATCCACATGAGACTCTGCAGCAAAGTTTACTACTGCTCCAATCTGATATTTCTTGAGTAATGATAGAACCAAATCATAGTCACCAATATCACCCTGGACGAATACATGACGAGCATCCGCATTTAGTGATTGAAGGGTTGCCAAATTACCAGCATAGGTCAACTTATCCAAGTTAATAATACCCACTGTTTCAGGATTGGCCAACCAATCCAACACAAAGTTGCCGCCAATAAATCCCGCGCCGCCTGTAACTAGAATCATATATTTGACTGTTTATACGAATTAGGGAGTTTCCCATATAACTGATGGACCACAGCCACCTACAAACAAGAAAGCACTCCAAAAATTAGTTCTCGTGTATTAATTATAGATTTAATATTATGTCCAGTTGTTACATGACATTAGTCATCAATGAAAATACAAAAAGCAAGCATTGATGTCACTAAAAAATAACTTAATTCATAGAATTAAACTACATAATAAATAACTATTTAGCCTAATCTGCCAAGCCCGAAACTTGTGCTGCAGCCATTTGCTCAAGATATACGAAGTCAACAATCTGATCTGTCGGCCTATAACCAGTCACGAGCTTTTCCATCATCAGGCGGATAACGCCAACGTCATTCATATTAAGTGCCACTTCCAGTGACCTAAGCCGGCATTCAAGCTCTGCCCATAGAATGAATTCCTCATCAGCCTTCATAATCATTGGATGAGATGTCGGCTTTGGATTATTACCAATTAGGAGCTCTTCATAGAGCTTTTCTCCAGGGCGCAGCCCTGTAATCTCAATCTCAATATCTCCATCTGGGTTTTGTTCATCTCTCACACTCAGTCCGGAGAGTTCAACCATGCGGAAAGCTAAATCTCTAATCTTTATTGATTGCCCCATATCAAGAACAAAAACATCACCTCCCTTAGCCATTGCACCCGCCTGAATCACTAGCTGAGAGGCTTCTGGGATAGTCATAAAATAGCGGGTAACTTTGGGGTGTGTCAACGTAATTGGACCGCCATCTCGAATTTGCTGCCTGAACTTAGGCACAACTGAACCGGATGATCCTAACACATTGCCAAATCGCACTATACTGAACTTAGTTCCAGAAGTATTTGCCGCTAAAGCCTGCAAGACCATTTCCGCTAATCTCTTACTGGCGCCCATTATATTGGTAGGGCGAACCGCCTTATCAGTGCTTATTAGGACGAAGTCAGAAACGCCATTCTCGGCAGCAACTTGAGCTGTACGAAGCGTACCAAGCACGTTATTTTTAATTCCTTCTGCAGGGTTATGCTCCACTAGTGGCACGTGTTTATATGCGGCAGCGTGATAAATCGTGTTTGGATACCAAGTGGTCATAATCTCACGCATACGTTCACTATCCTGTACTGAGGCTAATAGTGGTATGAGTACGATGTCATGACAAACAATAACTTTCTCAAGCTCCTGATGTATACGATAGAGTGCAAACTCATTTTGCTCTATCAGCAGCAGCTTGCTTGGACCAATCTTCACAATCTGACGGCAAAGTTCGCTACCGATTGAGCCACCAGCACCGGTCACCATGACCACCTTACTACGCACATTCATTGCCAGCAAGATGTGATTTGGCATAACCGCCTCGCGACCGAGCAAATCGTCAATATCTAATTCCCGCAAATCCGAAATACTGATCTTACCTTGAACCAAATCAGTCACGCTCGGCAATGTACGCACTGCCACATGAGCGGTGCGAATTTGAGCTAGAATTTCATTACGACGCTTACGGTTCAGACTGGGCATAGCTAGGTATACCTCACTAATAGTCAATGAGCTAGCTAGATTCCCAAGATCTTCAGGATTATAGATAGGCAGCCCATTCAATACATGCCCATGCAAACGATCGTCGTCATCGAGAAAACCAGCAACCTGCATTTCGTGGCTATTGACCATCGCCGCTGCCAACTGACGGCCAGCGCGGCCCGCACCGTAAATGAGCACATTAGGGCGGGATGCTCTCTTCAGAATACTCAGATACTGACCGCCTAGCCAAAATTGAGCAAATGCACGAGATCCTCCCACAAACAGAAGCAGGAGAATGGGTTGTATAATTCCTACCGTACGAGGCACACCGGCTATACCAATAGCGGTAAAGATGGAAGCGTAAAGCAATGCGTAAATGCCTATCGCACGTGCCACGGCAAGCAAAGCCGGCCAGCCACTGTATCGAAAGATCGCGCGGTACAAACCGGATACAACAAAGATGGGGATCGATATACCCACGGAGATGACCACCGCCCACAAAACTGTGCCAGATAGAGGGACAAATTCTCCCAATCGCAGATAGAAAGCCAGCCATACAGTAAGGACGCAGAGAGCTAAATCAACTAGTAAAACAATAGAACATTTTACCGCTCGAGGCAAGGCCAGGACGGGGGTGGTCAACTTAAACAAAGGTTCTTTCATAAGGTACAACCTCCTAAGCCCATCAAGATTATTCATGACTTTCTTCAATGTGACACCCCATCTCTTGCTAAAACCTTCAACACCGTCATCCAAAGTATCTTAAGGTCGAAAAATAGAGACCGGCGCTTCAAATACTCCTCATCCAACTGTACCTTCTGTGGAATCGAAATATCATCCCTTCCGTTAACTTGTGCCCACCCAGTAAGACCAGGCACCAATTCATGTATACCCTTTTCCGTGCGCAAGGCAACTAGATCATCTTGATTGAACAGTGCTGGGCGAGGACCTACAAGGCTCATATCACCACCGAGGACACACCACAACTGAGGCAATTCATCCAAGCTATATTTGCGCAAAAATGAGCCGATCGGCGTGAGCCACTTTTCAGGCCGACGCAACAAGTGCGTTGCTACCGCCGGAGTGTTAATACGCATACTGCGAAACTTTGGCATTTTGAATATGACATTCTCACGCCCCACTCGATTACTCCAATATAGAATTGGCCCAGGGGAGGTAACACCCACCAACAGGGCAACAATTAACAATAGAGGCCAAAGTATAGCTAGAGCCACCAGTACCAAACCGAGATCAATGAGTCGCTTCATGATTCTTGTTAATCTGACTGCGATAGAATTCAAGCCATGCGTTAGTTACGCTCTCGCTGCTGAAGTCACGAACTGCACGTTCCCTGGCTTGATGACCAAGATGCATGCGCAACTCTCTATCGAGCGCCAGCTGTCTCATTGCTATGAAAAATTCAGAGATTTTTCCAGGTTCAACCAATATGCCAGTAGTACCATCTGCGACAGCATCAATTACACCATCGATACGATAGGCAATCGTTGGAATTCCGCAAGCCGCCCCCTCAATAACAACTGACCCAAAACCTTCCCGGTAACTCGGAAGGAGTAGGACGTCTGCAGCAGCCATGAATTTCTCAGGGGCTGGTGTTGCACCTAGCCACCGAATTACCGCACCACAACCTTCTATTGACTTTTGGAGTGCATGTAGCAACCCCTCTTCATCTGGGCCAACCACCCAAAGCTCAACATCACGAACTATCGAGTAAAGATCGAGAAATACTCGAATGAGATCAAACACCCCTTTATCTTTGACTACACGACCAACAAATATGAATACGCAAGTATTCGCATCAGCACCCATTTTTTGACGAAACTGTTCCCGATTAATTATATCTGCGCAAAACCTATTAACATCAACGCCTGCGATTGATCCAGAGCCTAGCATTCCAATTTGACCATCACGCACAACTTTCTCAGTTTGCAATAATCGGCACTGAGAATCGCTGTCTGCAAAAACTTTTGAGGCAAGTAGCACAATCAGTTGATCAAAAGCCTTAAGGATACTGCGAACTAAACCTTGTTTGGTAGCCCAGACCTGTCCAGTGAACGTATGCCAACGGTTGGGTACACGAGCAATGAAACCCGCTAGCATACCTAGCAAACCAGCCTTGGGTGTAATACTGTGAATCACTACAGGGCGGACTTTACAAACCAAAGTAGTCAACTTCAGAAAGCTTTTTAGGTCGGCATACAGGGATATCTTCCTAGAGAATGGGATATGATGTACCTCCACACTATTTAGCAAAACAGTAGCCAATTCGTATGCATCAAGATTGGAACACAGAATAACTCTAAAATTTTTTGACAAGGCAACCATGTGGTTTGCCAAGAACGCATTTGCAGCAAAAGGGGTGGTAACCACAAATATAAGAGTGGGCACATCAGACATCTGTACCTTATCGGACTTAAAACATACCATAAATCATCTAGTTACTTTTTGAATGTTCAGTTGAGTCTTTAAGAGCCATAGTTAGAACCTTCCATTCCTGACTTTGTTCTTCTGTATGGATAGAATGCCTACTAATCTTTACGGGGAAAGGTGCCATGTGAATAATCTGTATACAACTGTCATAACCAATCCTAATGAGCTCAATCAAGACACTAAGCGCCGCATTCAATAACTCTCTACGAGCTAGAAAATGCCGGAATTTTATTCTTCCCATTGCTGCACGAGTACGAAGTTGCTTCTTCCACCGAGTCTGAGTACGGACACGGTAGGCGAGCAGGTATTCTGGAATTGTGTGATAGCAACTTGAGTAATGCGCTCGAAGCAAAAGCTCTTGATCCTCGCAGCAATAGGGGGCTGGATCCTTATATGGATTATGGCGGAACCATTCTGTTCTACCCATCCAAGATGGATGTGCCATATAAAAACCTTGCCATGGACGACTACAGATATCGACATGATTGATGGCAGATGGCAACACTCCGAAGAATCTACCTTGATCATCCATGGTGAGACACTTTGTCGCCAACAAATCCACTTCCAAATGCTCCTCCAGAAAAGCAATCTGACGAATAAATCGCTGTGGATGACAGAGATCATCATGATCCATACGTGCGAAATACTTTCCTTTGGCCATAGCGACGGCTTGATTAAGTCGGTATGCAAGTCCTAAATTTTGACCGTCACAAATGACAATAATGCGTGGATCGGCAAGAAAAGTTAGACGATTAATAGCTCCATCCGTGGAACCATCATCTAGCAATAGCAACTCCCAGTTGGACCAGGACTGATAAAGGATTGAACGTACCGCATTTTCTAGCAATGCTCCGCCGTTGAGCACAGGCAACGCCACGGTCACCATTATCTCATCATCCTGAGTAAATTTCTCGGTATCACTCATTATTATTTCAGTAAAAATACACGACCCCATGATTCAATACTGACCATGCAATTATCACTTTAAGGTCTCTTGCTAATCCCATCTTAAAGAACAATCCAAGACCTGGGATAAAGATCTTTAGGTGAATCATGTGAGGCATACCACTGCGCAGGGGCTATAACTTGTTTTTCCGGATACTCATTAAGCCAGGCCGCCCACCAACTGAATGTGCTGTTAGCAATGACCTGATGCTGGCAACAACTCATGAGCTGCATATCAATATAGCTATTTTCCGATTTATTGTGAGAGATGATGGTTTTGCGATCAAGGAACATAAAACTTGCGGTGGCCCAATCCGGGTCATCCGAAAAAATGAAAAAAACAGGTTGACTCACAGTAGATTGAATGTGGCTTATTGCTCGTTTGTAATAATCCATCGAACAACAGTTCATAATCTGGCTAGTTTTCTTGTGGCTTATGTAATCGCCACGTCGCACATGAATGGCTACAGAATTGCAACCAAGGATCTCTTGAGCGATATCTGCATTCAATCCTTCAAGGGGCAACTGGAAACGAAACGTATCTCGTATGACTGGAGCGACTAAGGAGAAATATCTATCTGACTGCCAATAACCCATCATATATACTGGTAATGCCAACTCCTCTAACTTCGCCCAGTATTCAAAAGTCGGCTCTATCGCCAAACTTCGCGGTCTCAAGGCTGAGAATATGGGGCGCCTTAAGATCTTCAGCGCAACTGGGGTTGTAAAGACTCCTAAATCAGCTCGAAGTTGTTCGCTAGTTACCCCCATAGCATCAATACCAAAAACACGTTCTAACTCGTAACCATTGTGAAGCGTGTAATTATCAAAGCCTCGTAAGTCCAAGAAAAGTTTGGCAGAATGCTTCAATGCTAGCGCTTTTGCTGCCGCAAACTGGAACATCTGGTTACCAATACCCCCAAGAACCGCGCAAACAATTTTTTTCTCCATAACTAAAGACTCAGTCGTAGCGCTAAAAGTAATCGGCGCAAAAGGTAAAGTAAAAACCACATAGCTAAACGAAACCTATTCCCACGGAGCAAGCTTGCGACATACATGCGCGCTCTAAAATTGCACCAGATTTCTCTAGAATTTAAAATAAGCGGTGCAACTTTAGTATAGCAATTTGCTGTTACTACTACCCAGAGTCGGCAACCTCGCTCCCTCCATTTGATTGAATGAACTACGTCTTCTGTATAAGCCTTGCCGACCAAAGGATAATAGTTATCAATAACAAGGTCTTCTCGCGCGCATATGACACAACCACCCGGAAGCCAGTCAACCTCAAACTGGTCTTGCTGTATGTAGCGAGGGTCAACCCAATAGCCAATACCGAGAGGAGTTAGCTTTCCCATTCGCCGCAACCCCCATGGTGCAGCGCAAAGTAACTTAGCTTCGACGCTAGCAAGCCACCCCTTAATGCCAGAATGGAACTGTGTAATAAAGCGATTATCTAGAGGATTTTTATAGAGAGGAGCCACAATGTTACCCCCGCCCATTTTTTGCAGAGAAGATAGGAGCTGAGCTAACGAGCCACTCTCCAAAAAGACATCATCATCCATCTGCATAACGAAGCTCCCCTTCGCAAGAGACAAACCTACTGCTCGCTGGGCGACTTGCCCGTATACTGATGTAACAACAATTTTGACGTTATCGGCTAGTGCCGCCTTAATTCGATCAACCTCTTTCTCTGGAATGCAGACCAAAATCTCCTTGGGGCAAATGCTGTCAGAGTTAAGTCTTCGCAAGGTCTCACCCAATGATGCCCCACCAAGGGTCGCAATTACTACGGAAAGATCCGGTAGCTCCTCACCACACCCCATACTAAGACCCATGCCCATCTGCCTGACTTTCGAGTGCATTGATCAATATTTCCATATTCAATGGAGTAAATATCTCTTTACAGTAAGCAGCAACTTTCTCGCGCTCAGAGGGATGCTGCCCCCCTACTTTAGTAATTTGAATCAAGTCATCTACAGTTTTGATTACATGTCGACCACTCTCTAAGGCAAACAGAGGATCTATTGTCATTTCACCATCATTTGCAAGGTAAACCGGGGTAACGCCCTGCTCAATTGCTCCAATAATGGCTGTACTTCCCCTATAAATTGCCCAGGTGGCAGTTGAGGAATCCAATTCAAGGCTTTGGCCATGGCTGATTTCCACATTTGGCGGAAGCCGTGAAAACTGCGGCGCCAATTTCAGCAGTGCTTGATAGTTAAATGCAGGATGAAATCTCAAGACAAAGACGAGATCAGGCATTGCCACGGAACACTCAAAGCAAAATGCCGTGAGCAAAATAACCTCACTCTCTATTCCTTCAGGCAAGATAAGGCATCTGTTGCCAGCTTTTAGTTGCTTATCGCCACCACCATCAGACATCTTTACTTTTGGCGACCCAATAAGCAAGATTTTTTTACCCCCCCATGAATCTGAAAGTTGATGAGCTGCAACAGCACCAGCACTGAGAACTAAATCAGGGTCAGCCAAATTGCCAAGAGAGCGGTTAATGGAGTGCTGCAAGCGAAATATCGCTGAATGCTGATAAGCACAACACTTTATTTGGGGGTAAACGGTATGCGCCTTCATGAAGGCAACCCTCTCCCATGCATGCCCCTCAAATGTTGTCAACATATAGCTAGGTAAAATCTTTGACAACACCTCCTCTACCTGCGTTGCAATCCGCAAAGCATTCAACGTCGCGGGCGCAAAGGATTCAGCCGCCGCTGCAATTCGGACATTGCGATCTAAACCAATAAATTCCCGACTACTAGCCTTCAGCGATTTTGATACCCTCAGCAAACCCCCAAGAAATCTCAACTCTGATTGAAGCGTCATGGTCTTACCAAGCACATATCGCCTTACTCCTGATTTTGACTCAAGCTCCGTTGTAAATAGCGGCCGCTTGCTCGCATGGCTAATATATAAGATAGCAACACTAAGCCCCCTAGCAGACAACGCATACGCAATCTGGCCGAAATACAGGTCATCTAACAAGCCTCCATCGTCCCTCTCCAGCATATGCGAAACAATGACCACTTCGACTTTTTGTTTCTGCTCAGAGATCTGTCGACTCTCGACCATTGAGCAATAGAGCGCCCAGCCAAGCTGCCTAATTATCTTGATCAAATAATTAAGAGCAGTCATAGGCTGAAGCCAATTAAGCCTGGATGAATAATTTTTCGAGGAAAAAACCCCTCGGTAGGCCATAAGCAACGCAGGATGCTCCCTGAGAATATGCAACCAAGCTATTGCCATACATTCTGGCGTAGCCTTGCGCTCTAAGAGAATCTGATCACAGACATTACACAGTTGCCGGTATTGGTCTTCATTCATGGACTTTTTGCGGTCCCACATTGACACACATCACCAGTCTGATGACTAGGTCTTAATTCTATAACGATCGTTCAACACACCTTCGTCAATTTCCTTTGCATCTGCAAGATTGTAAAGATCTGTATTTGACAGTTTTACCGCTTCTTCCGGTGGCAAGCTATGTCTATTGGTATACACCAACGCGTCAGCATGGGGTAGCAACTGGTCGCATTGATCACAATAAGGGAAAAGATGGAAGTTGCCTGACTTATGTGCATACCGCAACAATTGATACTTTTCTCCATTCAAAATATCAAGAACTGATTGCTCAAAGGCATTACCCAAAACTATTTTGTTGTTGTAGTCATAGCAACAAGGAATCACTTCACCATTCCACTGAATCTGAAGAGGTCCACTTGATGGTCGACCGCAAGAAGTCTTGATCCTATCGGTACCCCCTCCAATTTCTCGCTCACGGTAGTCGCGCCCGTCACCAAAATTATGAGGGCGCCAAATTTCGATTGCCTCCACCTTTGGCTCCCAGAACTCTCTAAAAGTCGACTCGTCCTTGGCATTTTCAGGCATAGTTAAATAAGATAACTGCACCCGAGTCTTAGCCCCTAAACTATCTCTCAAAGCCAAAAATTTAAGCAAGCCATCCCTAGTTTTTTCGAAATCCAAACCCTGCATGACAGTATTGTATGTGTCGCGCCCCATGCCATAAAAGCTAACTCGCATTTCGTCTAAACCTGCCTCTAATATTCCTTGTGCGCGCTTACTGTTTAACACAGAGCCGTTTGTAATGATGTAAGTGGACAACCCCTTGCTTTTTGCATAAGCGATTTTCTTTTCAAGTCGACGATCGAGCATTGGCTCACCGAATCCCGTAAGCACTATTTTCTTGGCGCCAAGAGCAGACACTTCATCTATGCTCTTTTCGTACATAGCCTGATCCATTACCCCATGTTCCCGACCATTTTCATGCTCCTCTCGAGGACACATAATACAAGTCGCATTGCAATGATCTGTAACCTCATACCGAACCTCCGCATGCAGGAGCTCAGTAATCTTTGGCTCTGGCGGCAAGCTGGACAAAATCTGCTTGGCAATCTTTGAGTCAACACTAACACTGCCATCTACTAGTAATGACAGGGGGGAATATCGCAATGCTGGGTCAGCGATCCGAATGGGAATAATAACTGGGGACTTGGACATTATCTACCTATTTTTTATTTACCGAGCAAAACACCTTCAATTGCACTTATTACTGAGGGTCGCTGAAGCGTTTCAATATCAAAGTACTCATCAAAGCACGCCATTTGATCTCTCCTTACTGCCTCATCAAATAGCAAACGTTCAAGCTCCTGCTTTACTGAAGCCATATCCGAAATGTTACCACTACCGCCTGCTTCACACAGGAATGGGCGCTTCAAACCCGTCATTTCCGTATAGATTTTGCCACCACTCTCCGGAAACAAAACATTGCAGCAAGGAGTTCCCAAGAATGCAAAGTCAATAGCCATAGAGGAAAAGTGGGTTAACACCAAACCTGGTTGACATGAAAAAAATGTCGCATTATCGGAATCTGAAACATCCACAATGTTGTTATTGCGGCCTGAAAAAAGTTGCCCATACTCACCACGGCGATATCCATCATCCCGCGGGTGCGCCTTGAACAGCAGTTCAAGCCTCATTCGAGAAAGATGAGGAAGTATTGCCTCCAAGCTAATTAAATTAGCTAGGGTTTCCGGCTGCCCTAGCCACACTAAACGGTGGCTAGAGTTCTTGATATTGAGCCGCCTACCTCGCTTGACTTGCAGGCGGAGTGAGTCATACCGCACAGATGCCCCCGAGATAACAGAACTATAACGATGGAGGTTAGCCTTTTGCCGAACGTAATTCACCACTTGCTCGCTTTCAACCACAATTAGTTCAGATGCTAAAAATTGATTAGGTTTGTAGTTTCCTGGTAAATCCTCAACAACAATAACAGGAATGCGCAAATCATTTGCTGCGTGCAAACAACTCTGTTCAATTTTAACTCCACGTTCACTTGTTGATGTCCCAAGGACTACTGCATCAGCCCGACAATCGCGAATCAGCTGTATCCAGTATCCTGAATGAAAACTATCACAATTCGTCAAGTCAATTAGGGGCATATATCCAAACTGCAATGATGCTAGAGTTTGCTGGGGCCCAGAGTCCATCCCAACTAGCAAAAACCTATACTCTTTAGGAGAAATTTTCTGCCACCTCAGTATCAATTGTGAAAATAAGCATGGGCTCAATGCTCATCCATGCAGAACATCAAGTCTATCTCCGTCATAGCAGAACACCAGCGGTCTAGCCATGACCAAGCGACTTTTAATCACAACCCGAGAGCTTTTAAACTCAGGGACGACGCTAAAAATATGACAAGCTCCTGGGAGCAAATCAGCTTCAAAGTGCGTTCCGCTCAAGTTGTTTGATTGATTGTCCAATAATTCGCAGATGACCTTTTGCCGTTTTGGGGACACATTCACAAGAGCAATCTCATACCTACGCCCACGGAGCAACTCATACTGCAAACGATACTCGCGCGCAAGCAGACTTACCCCTCCTAACCGCTCAATATCACCCTGCGGGCCTTTTGCCACGGCATCTAAATTACCGTGCACATAACTCCGTAGGGGTGCATTACGATAACGAAATGAAATGTAACCCCTTTCTGCCAAACTGCTACCAAGTACTTTTATGCTATCAGGAGTTTTTTTATGCAATACACAAAACGTTCCTATTCCTGAACACCCTTCGCCAAGCAGCTCGCGTATCGATAGTACTTTTCGCTTATGTAATGGCACACCCACGATTGCATTGCCAATTTCATGCCCCAAATGATCAAAGAAAATCAGGTCAACTGAAATGTCACCTTGCGAGACGTCATCCTGGCCAAACATGCCAACCATATCAGTCAACTCAAAGTAAGTTTGCCATTCTTCGTCAACACGCCAAAGAAAAAGATCACTCAACGGTCCGGAGGGAACTGTTGGCAAATTTGTAAGTGGTTGACGGAAGGTCCACATTGCGCGAGCAGCGCGATTTAAAAATCTACTCATTTTGAAGCCTTATCAAACCACAACTGCTTTAATTGTTTATGTGCCAACCAACGCTGACCATGAACAACTGCTGACGCAGGGGGGTGCGTATGCTCAAGACTCATATACCCACCATCTTTTGTGCCAGACAAATACAATGGTATAGCTGAAAACTGTCTGCATACAATCAATGGAAGGTCTTCCTCAGTCAAGCCTACACCATCTAAAGAAATACATGTAATCGCATTATTCACAACTCGTACACTGCGTAACAACTCTGCTGGCGCATCTGCTTTGCGAATCTCTATCTCACCCTCGCGACTAATCGGTGACGCCTCTAGATTTACAAAAAGAAGGTGATTATGAATATCATGATTAAATTGTAAAAAGTGGCCAAAAGTTAGGAGCGATCCTGGTGTAGGGAAAGGGTCAATCTCTCCTTGATACGCAGTCTCTGTACCCGCCTTTGATGTCAGGCCTAATGTGGCTCGCCAGAATGGGTAGTTAGTTCGGGTGTCGCCAGTAAGTGGTAATGCTGAAGACTTCGCTTGCGGTCTCACCACTGAAAGTGACAAGAATCCAGCTACACCCTCTGGAACAAAACCAAAGAGCTCTGATGAGCAAAATCGTTGCAACCCGTTTGGCTCAATTTCCGATAATGTCTTATGCTGCCAGAGCCTTCCATCACTCCAACTCACGTTAACGTATCGGCGCACACTCGGAACATGCTCCCAGTTATTGGGGGGGAAATTACAAAGCGTTACCCATCCTTCACAATCTGGTGCCTGCAACATTGGGTAGTAAGACATTATGATTCCTGCATTTTAGTTTTAGCAGTGGCGTACCCACCACTGATTATATTGCCCGTCAGCGCCGCCAACTTTACACTTTCTAACGAGACTCAAGCCAGCCACTTCAAGAAGCCTGATAGCGCAATCCGATTGCTCAGAGAAAGCATCATTAATTTCAATCAGGATACCTTTGATTTGAGCCAACACTTTAACTCCACCCGCCAAGATAAGGTGCTCAATACCATCCACGTCCATTTTAATATATTGAGGCAAGGGAATACCCAATGATGAGACAACTTCATCCATCATCACACCACAAATACGATACTCAAAACTAGCAAGCATACCTTTTCCATCTTGGCCGTATGACTCCTGAAATGTTGAGAGTGCCCCACCCCATTCAGTGCTTGTCATACGAAAAAGATTTGCGCTCGTCTTATCCGAAAGAGCAACGGGAACAATCGTAACCCGGTCTTGCAACTGATTATTAAAAACATTACGTGCTAGCGCCTCTAGATTGAATACCGATGGTTCAAATGCAAACACATTGCACTCTTTATGTTTGGCGGCATAAACAGAATAAAGTCCAACATTAGCACCAACATCCCAAAGGACAGCCCCCCTCTCCAAAGACTCAATCCATTCAAGTGTCTCAGGCTCTTTTGAAGAAAAAGTTTTCGCCCTATATTGATTAAGCCAATTGGGAATAACCAGTTTAATATTTTCACCCTTGTGACTAACATGAAAAGTGGTCCGCATCAAGACTGCAAGGAAAGAACTATTAAAGTTTTCACCTGTCTTCAACTGACTGAGTGCAAGAAATATCTTTGCATAAAGTTTGCCGAGAAATTGCGACACACACCTAATAAAATGACTCATGTACTACTCTCTATAACCAAAAAGGGCCAACCCTGCGAGAACCAAGTCGCTCATCACCTATAGCCCACCTATTGTAGCTGGGCCTAAAAATAGCTGCGATAAAACTAAAGATCCGATAAAGCTTTCCACTTCCAACTTGAGGAAATCTAAAAAAACGCGAGCGCCTAAGTATGTATTGCTCAAGTACAGCCCTATCTCGCTCAACCCAAAACTCACTCAGCTTGTCAGTACGTATAAGTGCGAGTGCATAATCATTGTATCCGTAAGTGGCTGCAGCCATTACTAGTGCGTGTAACTTGGCTTTAGCATCATCAATAGAATGCTTCTGAAGCCAAGCAATTAGGGTCGATAGCGACCTGAAGTAAAGTGCATCACCAAATATTAGCCGACCTTTTACCGGCCCCTCGGCATCAAGCCCTGCCTTGTATCTCCAGCAGGTCCGGCGGATATCCCATAGCTCTAATCCCAACTCTTCTCTGATGTAAGCATCCACCTCACTGAAGAGCGGTTGGCCAGTATATATGGGAGCGAATTCAACCTCAACCTCTAATCCAACCAGATGTTTTTTAAAATACTCGTCACCACCTTTGAGAATTTCAAGCTCGGCGCCTTGCACATCAATCTTAGCAAAATCTGTTCCAGTCAATACCCCAGTTCGCGCTAACGTATTGACTGTTGTCGTTTGTAGCGGAACGCGCTGCTTTTGAGCAAACCGAGTCGACTCAGGAAACTGCTCTAAAAATCTCAGGTTGGGGACATACACAGATGACGTGCCGGCAGAGACATTTAGGCTGAGTGACAATCTTTCGGACGCACTCCAAAGCGCCACCTCTATTACACGGCTAGTAACTGAGACCCCCCTCAGTCGCGCAGCCTCTTGCTCATCGGGCTCAACAAATGTTGGAGAAAGGCTTTCCGATGACCACTCAGTCCATGGCCATTGAAGACCACCTCTTGCACCAATATCGAGCAAAGAAAATTTTTTATCCATTACTTTATTTGGCATATAAAATGACCATTAAAAAATACATTAATATAATTACTTAGCCGAATTTACATTGACTTGTTTAAGTTCACAATTCAAAGGAAAACAGTTGAAAATTAGCGTTACATTACCACTCAATAACGTTTCAGACATACTAGACTATCTTTACTTAAACTATTACTCTTCAAAAGGATATTCCTCTCAAACATCTTCTCATTGGAAAAAATTTGGAGATCTTCAAAGGCTAGAAAAAGTTGATGGTCAATATTGTCTTTCCGGCGGAGGATTTGGTGCCTTTATACCAGCTTCGGCTTTTTCTAAGATTCGCAATATCCCAACAGCACTCTACCTTCACAAAATGCTTGCCGACTGCAATCAAGAGCATGTCAAAATAGCCAAACACATTGCCAAGAGTTCACGCCGGCTTTTCTCATATGATATGGCGCGCATGCTAAAAACCATTCAACTCCTCAATGAGCATATTGGTGACTTAGACGGAAAAACTATTGCAATTATTGGTGATGGATATGGAACTCTTGGATCGCTAATTAAATCTATATTTCCTGCAAGTCGGATTATTTATATTAACCTCGGAAGAACACTAGCATTTGATGCTTTCTACACTGGTCTTGCGCTCCCCAGCCTAAGTCACTCCCTATTCCCTGACGCAAATATAACCAGCAATAACAGTGACTTTACCTACATTGAAGCTGAGGTAGTATTTAAAAGCTCAGTTTCGGCAGATATGTTTATTAACATTGCATCCATGCAAGAGATGGATCCTGACATCACTCGTAAGTACTTTGAAATGATTCGTCAGCAACATTCTGGCACTTACTTTTACTGTTGTAATCGTGTAGAAAAGGCATTGCCTGACGGAACAGTAACACGTTTTTTTGATTATGGCTGGCAAGACGATGACACTTTGTTGGTGGATGAATTATGTCCATGGCATCAAGAGGCTCCAATGAACCACCCTCCATTTAAATATCTTTTTGATGGCCCCTCACATCATCGGCTAGCTCAACTGAGATAACCCTGCATATCCAAGAACGCAACTCCTCAGACCCATGAAGAATTGCAATCCCATGCGCGCCGGGGTCATCTTTACTTATCCAAGACATTGGATCGTAATAAGCGCTTGGCTTTCCAATATACTTTGCATTTACTGCTGTAGCAGTGAATGGGAAAGAGAGAACAGCTTGGCAACTATCAATTAGCGCTGTAGGAGAAACTTCTGGGTTGACTAAGGTTACCTGCCTCTTATTAGAAAGATTTTCTAATAGGCGATTATATTTCTTGGCACCCCAAACGCCAATTCGACGCTTTGGCTTAATTGCCATATGCACACCACATTCTCCTAAAGCGGCTTCTATCTCGAGAAGGAAACGATACTCAACACCAGGAAAGCGTTTGATGTACTCTGCAAGAGTTCCTATACCAAATTGCAAAGAAGTCCGATGTGGTTGCAAATCAAATACGCTTATTGAAACGGTTGGCATTTTTGGCACAACATTATGCGTGGAAGTAAAACTAATCGGCCCCACAATTTCGACGTTTCCATAATTTATATCTCGACGTATCACTTCAGCTTGATATTCATCCCAAACAAGATACTTTGGCCAATTTGCCGCACCCCACACGAAACGTTGAGATACAGCTTCATTTGGCATACGGATTTGTTCGGAAGTTGAATAGAAGTAGCATGTCACCTTAGCGCCGCGTTCTATTGCTTCATAGGTCCACATTGGGCGATAAACACTTCCAGAAAAATGAAAAAAAAACTCAGCAGCAAGTTTATCTATAGAGATAAGCGAAACAGCCTTGGCTTTAGCCGCTTCCGAAAATACAAATGCAGCCCACCATTTCCCCTGTAAAGCTAGTATGGCAGTCAAAAAAGTCGCCTTAAAACACCAACTAAAAAAGAGCCAGATCTGTACCCATCCTTTTAACTGCATATAGGGATGTGGCAAATAAATTATTGTGGGACTCTGAGCCCGCCCCCCCACTGCATCATGCGCAACTACTTCAAGACTAGTATCTCTGCCTGCCCAACCAAGATACCAAGTCAGAATATCACTTCCCACCCCATTAGCAACCGGAAGATTAGAATGGTTAAGCCCCAAAAAATAAGCAAACCGCATTTCAAGCTTTTTTGTTCGGCAACAAGAGTTTTTTACCCCAATCAAGAACAGGTTCATTGCTGTTGCAAATCCATAAGCCCAATATTTAGCAACCAGCCAACTCCAAGCTAAAACTGAGCTCAAAGCGCTTGTCACAACCCCATTATTGTGTAAAACCCGCCGAAAATCACTTGGTAACGCATATGTTTGTGCGGCTCCAATCTCTAACTGATAAAGAATTTTTTTTGTAAGCTCGTCTCCGCTTAACCTTTGGATGATAAGTTGTTTCACCACAGTCTTAGCATCTAATTTACACGCACCAAAAATGAGCTTAGAGATCTTGTTTGGGTTGCCATTGAAATCAATATCAACAAAGCCTTCTTTAATCTCTCTGAATTTCTTCAGATTGCCAATTTTTCTATATGCGCGCATTATCGCGCGAATGCGGCGATGCTCAAAATATAAAAACTGTTTAATTAAACAATGGGTATTAAACATAAATTTAGATCGAGAAATATTGTGTATATCTTCAAAGAGCTTAATAAAAAAGGGCAGATTAAGTAAATGAAAAACGCCCGCAAGAACCTCCAACATTCCATGTTATGAAATCAATGCTGCGAGTCTATGACGACTCCACCCTAATATCGCACAAAGATAAAATTCAAAAGAAATTTATTGCTGATGCAAATTTTGCCGTCATACTGGCCGGACTCATCTCTGTAAGAGTAAGTTTTATCACCAAACCCCCCAGCCACCATCAACCAAAAGATTCTGCCCAGTCACATAAGCTGACATGTCAGTAGCAAGAAAAGCCACAGCACCACGAAAATCCTCCTCAGTAGCCATTCTACCTAATGGGGTACGCGCCTCATAACGCTCTACAAATTCGCGATCTTGTCCGCGAGCTATGCCGCCCGGCGAAATAGCATTTACCCGAACCGATGGCGCCATAGTAGTTGCAAGCCAACGGGTAAGTTGTAGCAACCCTCCCTTGGAAGCACTATAAGCCGCGGGATTGCTCATCGAAGTTCCTGCGTAAAGACCCCAATCTGGTGCGCACTCCCCATAAATAGAACCAATGTTAATAACACTACCGTATCCACCACCCTTTAGCAAAGGCGCGAGCCCTTGACACAAATGAAATGCAGTAGTGAGATTTACTTCAAGTGCGCGACGCCAGGTTTCGATAGACTGCTGCGCAAAAGGCACCCCCCAGCCCTGAAGGTCAGATGTCCCAACAAAAGCTGCATTATTAATCAAAATATCAAGCCGACTTTTTTCTTGTAAAAATTTGTCAATCATTAACTCTCGATCTAATTGCGACTCTAAATCACAACGATAAACAGAAATATCTACCCGCCACTCTGAGGCCACTTCATCAGCAAATTCTGCAAGTGGGGTGTCGCCACAATCTAATAGCACCAAATCAGCTCCGAGTTCAGCCAACGTCGACACAATGACCCGCCCCAGTCTACCAGTGGCACCAGTAACTAGAGCGCGCCGCCCATTGAGACTCATCAGTGAATTAAGTAACGTCACGCTTAAGTCCTTTCATCAAACATTCAGCAATCCGAAAATCCATTAATGTATCAATATCGATAGCCCGTTCTGGCGGCACTTCGACAGCGCGCACACGCCCCTCAAACATAGCGTTGCTTGTCAGAACAAATTGGGGGTTGGCAACATAGGCAACTGTAGCCATATCAAATACAGGTGGACAATCTTGACGGCGCGAGACATTCTCAGTTGGAGGAATAACAAGATTCACAGTGCCATCTCCATTAAGCTTTACCATATTGAAATAAGGGCTACGATACGCTGGACATACCGTCACAACCAAGTCTGCATCACCACTCGCATAACAGTCCAGACAGCGATCAATATCCTCTGGTTGGCGAAGGGGCGCAGTAATCGGAATAGAAACCATAACATCCGGCATACCATTTTCACCTTGCAAGTAATTAAGCGCATGCTGCCAAGCTAACCACTCCGGACTGTCATCACTCGCCAGTTCAGGCGGGCGAATAAAGGGGGTCTCTGCTCCATATTGGCGAGCTATCTCGGCAATTTCTTCGGAGTCGGTAGATACAATTACCCTACTGATACGCTTGACAGCCTTCGCTTGCTCAATAGCCCAAGCGATCATAGGTTTACCGCATAAAACACGAATATTCTTACCCGGCAACCCCTTTGAGCCACCACGAGCGAAAATAAAGCCAACAGCATTCATACACTACCATTCCTTACTACACATGCGGCTCCATTAGAGATAGATGACTGACGAGCAGCTTCGATAATATTCAAAACAGCAAGACCATCTTTACCGCTGACCAAAGGCACACTATTCTTCTGTATACATCCAAGAAAGTGCTCCCACTCCATCGTGTAGCTTTCATCACGTCGAGGGGTATGAATAAAAACTGGCGACCACACACCACTATCCAACGTAAATAATTCGACTTCACCTGTAAGACCATTCCATCGTAGACTCCCTTGTTCCCCTATAGCTAGGCATTGTCGAGTTGCATCATGACGAATGAAATCCATACTAAGGTTTGCAATCAACTGGCGCCCATTGTAATTTCGTTCAAACCCAAGAATTAGATGAGCAGTATCTTCAACATCAATCGCTAGATTACTTTGCCGACTAAGCGTTGCTTTAGTCCAAGTCACCTCACCGAAAATCCAGCGCAGATAATCAATTTCATGACTAAGCTCAAGTAAAACACCGCCCCCCAAGGCACGCGAAGCTGATACGCTAAGTTGATAATCCACATCTGGTCGCCAACATGGTAAATACTGGCCTATTTCGCAGCGAACGGAGATAACCGTACCGATACATCCAGACTGGATAAGTCTGCTAAATTCCTGAAGTGACGGCATGAAGCGCAAATTGTATGCAGTCATCAGTACTACGCGATCAGCGCAAGCGGTCAATAACTTTGCAACCCCCTCTAGCGAAGCAGCCAGCGGCTTTTCCACAAGAAGATGCACTCCAGCCTCAGCAAAAGGCTGGGCAGTTTCCATATGCAATGTTGAAGGATTACAAATAACTGCGGCATCTGGTGCATAAGCCAATGCGTCACTTAAAGTATTAATACAACCATTTGCATATTCCGGGATAAATTTACAGCGCTGATGACGCATCACACGAATATCTGCATTTGGCAGTAACGTACGCGCTACACGCAGATGGCGTTGACCAATACTGCCATAACCAATAATCAAAAGTCGTTTTACCATCTTGATCAATTATGGCGCAATATTCCTGTTAGCAAGTATCAAATCATCAGGTCTACCAACATCTAGCCAAGGCTCATGCATTGGGTATGCAATCACCTTTTTACCGTTTGTTTGTGCTTTTTCAAACAGGGCTGGCATATGACAGGGTTTGTCACGCTCCAGAAAATTAAGAATTTCATGACTAAGCGCATAAACGCCCGCATTAATATGACTTCGTAAAACAGGCTTTTCCTCAAATCCAACTATATCCACTCCTTGGGTCTGAACAACACCGAATGGATGTTGCAACTCATATAAACGAACCGCCATCGTAGCAACCGCAGAGTGACGAGCATGGAAGTCTAAAAGTTCGCCATACTTTATATCGGATAGCACATCGCCATTAGTGACAACAATCGGGTAGTTTGGGTAAGGATTAAGCAGGCTTAACGCGCCAGCCGTGCCAAGCGGCACAGATTCTCTAAGATACTCAATCCTGACACCCAGACGCGCTCCATCCCCGAAGTATTCTTCGATAACATGCCCAAGATACTGAATGGAGATAACAAATCGCGTGAAACCATCTGCTTTAGCTCGCTCAATAATGTGTTCAAGCATCGGTTTACCAGACACAAGCAGCATCGGCTTGGGGCAATTTTCAGTGTACGGCTGCAATCGTGTGCCAAGCCCACCGGCCATAATGACTATCAGATTGGGGCGTTCCATGGGCGCAGAAATTTCGTCCCAAAGGTGTAAGCCAATAACCTTGCGATCCAAATCAATAACTGGCATCTGACGCAAACGGTTAGCATGCATAATTTGCAACGCTACATCCCGGGTCATTTCAGGTGGCGCCACCAAAGAATTGCAGCTCATAATACTCTCTATTGAATCCTCTAACCTCAAACCCCGAAGCAAGCCTCGACGAATATCCCCATCAGTGACAGTACCTAGAAGCTTATCCTGCTTATTAAGCACTAGCACGATTTGCAATCCAGTTTCATTGAGTGAAGTAATTGCATGCTTGATTGAGGAGTTTGATGACAACACTGCAGTTCGCCATATTTTTTCAGAAATAGTCACCTAATTGCTCCAAATTCATAATCTATTAAAGTTGGTAGGTCGTAAAAAGGTTTATGCATAAGGTTATTCAGTTCCAGCGCCTTCACAATTGATATGACTCGAGCGCTGGCACCGCCATCCCCATAGGGGTTGCATACAGCCGAGAGGCTAGCCTGAAATGCGGGAGAATAGAGCCGCTGTAGAGCGTCCTTAATCTCATTAAGCTCTGCACGGCAATTGATTACATTATTGGCCTGCAAGCGACCTTTTTGTCTGTCACCTATATTGATAGCGCCTTTTTTAAGGGTTGGCGCCTCTAATAGAGCGCTTGACGAGTTGCCAACAACACCATCGCAATGCGCCATACAAGATATATAGCGCTGCAGTCCGAGCGATGGGTATACACGCGCGTTCTGGTGTGTCACAACAAAAGCCCGGAGCATCGTAATTAATTTTCTACCACCCGCATCAGCATTGGGAAGGGTAAAGATAAGGCCTGTATCGCTCAACTCATGTAATGCCTCTAATAAAACACGCATATCGTTTTCTGCTGACGCGCTCCCCAAAGTCTCCGGATGGAAGGTAATTAATAGGTTCTTATCTCTGAACTTGAATCCTAGGGCAGTTTCAAGCTCGGCACGAGCCATAAGCTTGGTTTTATGAATAACATCTACACCCAACCCGCCGACACAATGCACACGACTTGGTTGCTCCCCAAGCTGTATTACACGGTGACGATACTGTTCAGTGGCGACGCAATGAACATGCGACATTTTGGTGATTGCATGGCGAATAGACTCATCGAGTACGCCTTCTGTTACCTCACCACCATGAAGATGCAAAACAGGTATGCGCACAAAAAGTGCAGCCGTAACTGCAGCAAGAATCTCAAAACGATCCCCTAACACCACTATCAAATCTGGCTTGAGTTCAATGAGGGCATCAACGAAACCAAGCATACCTAGTCCGACCGATTTACCAACGCCGACACTGGTATCAGAACTCAACAACATTTCCACTCTGCGGTCTATGCGGAAGCCATCAGCCTCGATAGTCTCATAGGTGGAGCCGAATTCGGGTGATAGATGCATACCGGTGGCAATTAGCTGCAACTCTAGTTGATCATCGTCTCGTACCCCCTGCATAAACATACGGAGCAAGCCATATTCGGCACGGGTACCTGTAATCACGCAAATTCTGCGACTCATAACTCAATCAATTCATCTGGTTCAAAGTTTCTCGGAGCCGGTTTACCCAAGATATCATCAAGGCGCATCGGGGAAATGCCCGTTCCAGGACGCTTGGCACCGACATTCTGTATGCTGAAGAATTCGCCAGCCTTAATAGGTAGAATGGCAACAAGGGACTTTCTCACAATCGGCAAATTCCTAACCTCATTGGTAGTAGGCACCTTAACTCCGTCACCCATTGCTTTACAAATATTGCGGATTGCACTTACCATCTCATTAAGTTGGCATGGCTCTAAACTAGCTTTATGGTCCGGTCCCGGCAACGTCCTATCAAGCGTGAAATGTTTTTCAATAACGCTCGCACCTAAAGCAACAGCAGCAACTGCAATCTCGATACCCTGAGTATGGTCTGAATAGCCGATGCGAACATCAAACTCACTTGCGATAGTTTGCATGGCGCGCAGATTTACATCCTCCATGCGAGCAGGGTAATCTGTAGTGCAATGTAAGACTGTAATACGGCTTCGCGGAACCCCACCCTCTTCAAGCACACCGATTGCTGCACCAATTTCCTCCAAAGTTGCCATACCAGTTGAAATCACCACCTCCGTGGCAACTGCAGAGATACCGCGGAGGTAGGGTAAATTTGTGATCTCTCCAGATGGCACCTTAAAACGCTTCAACCCTTTACAAGCCAGCATATTTATACTCTCTTCGTCGAAGGCTGTGGACATAAATTCGATGCCACGCATACTGGCATGGGCAATTAAGGCATCATGCATCTCCGAACTCAGCTCAAGGCGACGAAGCATTGCATGTTGAGACTCTACAGAGCTAGTAGTTTCGACTTGATAATCAGCTTTAATAGCATGCTTAGTAACTAACCGGTCAGCATTAAATGTTTGAAACTTAACTATATCTGCACCTGACTCAGCCGCCACATCGATTAAGCGCCGAGCAAGATCCAGATCCCCGTTATGATTAACCCCAGCTTCGGCAATAATTAGCACTGTTGATTGCACATTCGAGGAGATGTGAGTCGTACCATTCAATAAATCTCGCTTAACCACAGAACCCATGCCTACAACACAACCGGCACCTATCGAAACGCCGTGCCGAGTCAATGCACCGCTTCCAACGAAGCTACCAACACCAACTCGAACATTACCGTTGATGATAGCACCTGTAGATATATGGCAATGGTTGCCCACCCGAGCACCATGCTCGACTAGAGCATGGCTATTGATAATGCAGTTAGTGCCAACTCGAACGTCCGCATTTAGAGTAGCTCCACACATGATGATACTGCCCTCACCGATTTGTGCATGCTGGGAAACATGAGCATTCGGTGAAACAATCACCGGAAAATCGAAGCCAACCTCTCGAGCATATTCATACAGGTGACGTCGAGTCTCAGATGACTTAATCTGCCCGAGAGTAACAAAAGCATATCTATACTCCTCAGCTAACCTCACAAGATCTCGGTCTGTAGCGATGACTTCATACCCGCAAACACGCTGATGCAACTCCTTTTCCGTACCAACTAGTCCAGCGATACGGAAATGACCCCCACTTTCAATAACATCAATGCATGAGACTGCATGCCCCCCAGCGCCTATCAGAATAATATCCATCATCTTTATATCCTCTCAGCAAGCTCAACACTACTTGGAATATTAATCAGCCGAGCAGCTAAGCTTTCGGCTACGCTGAGATCCATGCGAGGGCTGTGGGAATATGGTGACAACCGATGCATTAATGTCCAAGCTGGTCTGCACATATAGCCAGCTTCGTTAAAAGCACTGAGAATCGCATTATGTTTTTCGATATGATTTTTGTCCAAAACAAGGGTTTGTAGCCAGTAGTTACTGTAGCAATCTGCCGGCTCCTTTTTTATTTTAATGCCATCCACGCCAGCGAAGGCGGATTCATAGCATCTAAATAAAGATCGCTTGGCTGCAACAAATTGGGGCATCTGCTCAAGTTGGGCGCAACCTAGGGCTGCATTTAGATTAGGTAGGCGGTAGTTGTATCCAATTTCGTCGTGAATATACTGCCATGCATGAGGTAGCTTGGCGGTCGTGGTCAGGTGCTTGGCACGAGCCGCGAGCACACTATCATTGGTGAGAATGGCACCGCCTCCGCCAGTGGTGATGGTTTTGTTGCCGTTGAAGCTAAGCGTGCCAAGAAGACCGAATGTGCCAGTATGCCGACCATGGTACCTACTACCAAGCGATTCAGCTGCATCTTCAATCATGATAAGGTTAAAGTCGTGAGTAATAGCTAGTAATTCATCAAGACGGCTTGGATGACCAAAGGTGTGCATTGGCACCAAGGCACGAACTACCCGCCCCGTATTCTTATTGATGCACTGTCCGCCCCTCTGCTCTGTATGAACAGATAGATAGATACGCAATGCTTCCGGATCTACACCGAGGCTGTTTTCTTCGCTTTCCACAAAATGTGGTACGGCATTGCAATAGCTAATGGCGTTGGCCGTGGCAATGAATGTCAGTGCAGGCACCAGCACCTCATCACCTGAAACGACACCACCTAATTGCAAGGCAATATGCAGAGCTGCGGTGCCATTCACTACTGCTACAGCATACTTGGCTCCGGTATAGACCGCAAGTTCAGCTTCGAATCTATCAACAAATTTCCCAACCGAGGAAACAAAAGTTGAATCTAAACACTCCTTGAGATAAATCCACTCATTTCCAGCAAAACGAGGCTCATGCAGAACAGTAGGCTCTACACCAATCACCGTCCGCATAGCGGTAAGGGATTCACTAACTAGATTGGGGTTGACTGTCACCGCTTTATATGTTGTAGATATTTGTCTTGTACCCTGCCAGATTGGCGGGTTGCTTAAACCAGCTTACAGTTTCCGACAGACCAAGCTTGAGACCTTCACGGCCTGCATAGTTTGGCTGCCAGCCAAACAGTTCGCGGGCCTTACTATTATCAGCACAAAGCCGCTGAACTTCGGAAGTCTCTGGACGAATACGCGCATCGTCAGTAACGACCTCTACATCTACCCCCATAACTTCGCCAACTAGACGAACAGTATCACCAATAGATATCTCAAAATTGCTACCGAGGTTGATAACTTCACCATACCCGATATCAGAACGCAGAGCAGCAATGAAGCCGTTAACTGTATCGGTAACAAAGTTAAAGTCACGTGTTGGCGAAATTGCACCAAGCTGGATTTGACGCTTACCACTGGCTAACTGAGCAATGATAGTGGGGATGACGGCTCGAGCAGACTGACGTGGGCCATACGTATTGAAAGGACGAACTGTTACCACGGGGAGGCCAAAAGATGTATAAAAGGAATACGCCAACTGGTCGGCTGCAATCTTCGTCGCAGAATATGGTGATTGACCTTGTAGGGGGTGGTCTTCGGTAATGGGCACAAAGCGTGCCGTACCGTAAACCTCACTAGTAGAGGTATGGATAACTCGCGAGACGTCAAGTTCGCGCGCTGCCTGCAGAACATTCAGCGTACCTTTAACATTGGTATCCACGTAGGTATCGGGCGAGTGGTAGGAATAAGGAATCGCGATCAGGGCAGCCAAATGCAGTACGGCATTGCAACCTTTCATCGCCTCCTTAACGCCATGTGGATCGCGTATATCGCCAGGGAACACTTGAAACTTATCTTTCACTTCATCTGCGCAATAATCCAACCAACCCCATGAATTGAACGAATTGTAGAGTGTAAAGGCTCGCACATCATAGCCTTGACGTACTAAAGACTCGGTGAGATGGGAGCCGATGAATCCATCCGCGCCGGTAACAAGGATTTTATTTGACATAGTCTCAGGTGATTGGAATACGCTCAACCTTATTAGGCATATGCTTGTTCCAGTGATTAAGTAAGGTATTAAGGAATAAGTTGTGTTGCTGAGCAGACTCTGAAAGAGTTGGGAGACCGCAAGGAATACCAGCAAAAATTGCTTCCACCATAGGTGCAGTTATCTGACTCTGTAGGAGAGTTGCTCCAGCAATCATGCGACCATCTGAACAACTGGCGACTCCATCGACTTCAGAAACTTTCCAGACATCTTCGGCAATCTTAAGCGTAACACTGTAACCTAAGTTATTACGGTCGCTGGCAACTCTAAGTTTAGAACTGTCGTCAAAACGTATTAAGATTTCACCATTGACTTCATAAAAACCTTTGCGTTTGCTGGCATACCATTCATTATAAAGTCCAGAAGCATCTACCTTGGTCACAACTGCTCCATTCCACCGCCCCACAAAATCAATATAGTGAATTGAGTTACAAGCTAAGCCATCGAAGCCATCGAAATTTGCTTCAATGGGAGCGCCGGGGGGGTAAAGCAATCGAATATTGTTATAAAGTGGCCAGAGGTATCTGGGTGTATTTACCCATGCTGACTTAGCATCGTTCAACGCATTCTGAATCTGAGTGATCTCATTGACACTTTGGGTCAACACCTTCTCTAGCACCCAGTGACGTACGTTTATATAGTTACAAATCTCCACAACCACGTCAAGGCGAACATCAGCAGTCGTCGCAACGATAGCAAGATCCATGAAATTTGGCACCCCCCCTAGTGAGGACACATACCGAACAGCATGTCCGGCTACATGATGCATTTCCTTCCAGCGGTCATCTGCACGAATTAGCGATGTTGCCTGCAAATCAAAAACCCATATTTCAAGAGGCTCCTCAACCCTGGCCAGACCCTGCAGATAACGCGACCCCAACTGACCTGCGCCAGCTATCAATACTTTACGCCTCATAAATTTTGCTCACCAGTTGCATGGTTACAATGCCATCAGCTAGCGTTGGTAGGCTATGGGACTCTCCACGTACAGCCTTAACTGCCTCCTCCGCCTGTAAACGTAAACCTGGTTTAAATTGGGTATCCCAAGAATGCAAGCGAAGAGGTTCGCATTTCCGCGACTTATGTAACTGGGAAGTTGCTTGCTCAAGTGGACGCATTTCCCAGCGCTTAGCCTGCGTCGTGACCGCAACAAGCCAAGGACCTGGCCCGTTCCAAACTGCGGTATAGAGTCCAATGTCACCAGAAGAGTACTCGATTTTACTCACAACGAAGCTCGGTTCAACAGGGTTCCACTTAATTACATGCTCTACATCAACAATCTTACCACGACAAAATACAGAAAAATAATCGACCGTGTGGATAGAATTTGCATACATCCAGTTCTCAACAACCTGCTGTGGCGTACCTCCCTGAAGCGCGACAACTGGATCCTCTTGGTCGAAAACCTGAACAAGTCGCCGCTCAGTGATTCCTTTCAATTCCTCCAAAACAGCGCGTGTACTGGAATAATGCCGGCGATTGAGGGCAACATAAGCAGTTCGCTCACATTGCACCGCAGTAGCAGCGATATCCTCAGCATCCTTGAGATTATAGCCAGGAGGTTTTTCAATCAATACTTGCCAAGGATATGCGAAAACCTCCTTACAAACTGCATTGACCGAAAGTTCAGAAACCGCAACTATTACTAAGTCAGCACGAGTTGATAAATAAAGCTCATCAATTGAGTCAAAGACTGATGGAACCCCATGACTAATAGCCAATAACTCCGTTCGGGCACGAGTACGTGAATAAATCCCAACTACAGATACACCCTCCACGTCTGCAAATGCATTGATGTGGTGCCCCGCCATTAGCCCTGCGCCAATAACTGCAACTTTAATTTGTCTCATTGCAAACTTAATCCCAAAAAACTCCAATTAGAGTGCTGAGCAGTAACCGTTGCGCTCAAATAAGCGACTCTATAGCAACCTGAGAATAACTTCAAATAGACGGTCAGCGAGCAAACGATGGCCCGTAAATCTAAAATGATGCCCATCTTCAAGATAATGTTCGTCCATAACCCAATCCATCGCTACGTGATACACGTCGTAGTTCATGTTCTTCAGTCGATTGTATTGCTTTACGGACTCTCGTAACCCGGGACTTCTTGCCTCTAAAGATAGCGGTGTCAATGGCGTGTCAATACTAATTGACTCCATTTCAAGACGTTTCACCTGACGGACCATATGATTGAAGATATGCTGAAAGCGCAGCGGAGAGGTTCTGCGATAGGAAAAGAATTTTTGAAAAAATGGGCGGCACGGATGCAGCAACTTCTCAATGTAGTACCAAAGCTTAGGTCCAAGCACAGGTATTGCGGCTATTTTTCGTAAGGGGTAGGTGAATGGTTGCGGTGCAGCATCTACGATACCCGTATTAAAAACCACAAAAGACTTTACGTCCCCACCTTGCCCACGAAAATATCCAATATCACGCAAGAAAATACTTCTTATCTCACTGATAGTAGCTCCACCAAGACCACGAAGACACATGTATGTCCGTAAACCGCATTCTTGCTCCAATCTGTCTTTAAGCAGAAAAGGCCATGTCTGGTCTAGAGCCTGATTTTCGATACGCGGAAAGCCAATCGAATCAGTATAAAAATAGAGATGTATGATTTTTGTCATCTCATTCAAAAACTTCAAGCAAAGGTTTATGGCTTCGCTGCTCATACAGACGAGCCAATTGATTATTTACACTACCAATTTCATGACCGATGACTGAGCGTAGCTTGTGATTATCCAAGCTCAAATCCAAAGGTCGCGGCGCCAAATCACAGCGGTCAACCAAAAAAGTAGGCTTGATCAAAGCGGCCTCGAGACCGAAGGTGCGCGCAATAGAGAGACCAAATTCATATTTGGAAATACGCTCATCACCAACAATATGGAAAATACCATTTGATTTAGTAGCAATAAGTTCATGCGTAGCGACAATCAAATTCTCCATCAGAATGGGTGTGAAAAAAGCATCGCAAAACAGATCAATCGCGCAGCCCGCGCTGAGAGAATCGATGATGATGTCGCTAAAGGATTTGCGATAAGTCAAACCCCAACCAAAGAAGTTTGTGCGTGCAATAATTGCTTCCGGACAAGCTTCTAGCACAGCAAGCTCACCTCCTGCTTTAGTCTGCCCATAAACGTTAATTGGACCGACGGCATCCTTCTCGTTCATCATCCCATTACCCCCCGAGAAAACATGATCCGTAGAAATATGTACTAGCTTAATACCCATCAACTTGCACGCCAACGCCACATTACGTGCGACATCGACATTAACTTGACGAGCGATTTCTGGCTTGACTTCACAGACATCGACACTAGTCATGGCAGCGCTGTTAATCACAATTACGGGATTGACTTCTTTGAGTACGGAGGTAATAGCAGCAACCGTATTCAGATTCATCAGGCGGCAATCACACCCCATCATAAAAATTCGCCGCGAATGAAGACCTAAAGTCACTGAATAGCGGTCCTTTACTGCAGCAGCCCAGTTGGCAGCAAGGAGTCCTGCACCACCGGTGATTAGAATGCCTGGCTTCACTTGTCTCATGCTATACCGATTTTGCTTTGATTCTTAGCGATCCAATCCTGAAGTTGAGTAATTGACATCCATTCCCTATTATTGTCGGAAGCATAAACAAAGTCAGGCGCAACTCGCACACCATCCTTGATGCGCTTTAAATCAGAAGCCCAGTCATGGATCATGGGCAGAATCTTGTAGTGACTTCTATAAGCAAAGGTATAGGGCGCATCTTCGATGCCAATCATCTGCTCGTGAATCTTTTCGCCAGGGCGGACACCAATAATCTTATGCGCGGCGTCTGGAGCCACAGCACGAGCAATATCAAGAATGTTCATCGAGGGGATCTTTTTCACATAGATCTCGCCACCCTGCATGTCCTCAAAGGCATGCCATACCAACTCAACACCCTGCTCAAGCGTGATCATGAATCGCGTCATTCGGGAATCAGTAATGGGAAGAGTCCCGCTACTAGACTGGGAGATAAAGAAGGGAATTACTGAACCACGTGAACCCATCACATTACCGTAGCGCACCACTGAGAAGCGAGTACTGTGAGTCCCCGCATATGCATTGCCGGCGACGAAAAGTTTATCGGAAGCAAGTTTTGTAGCGCCGTATAGATTAATTGGGTTCGAAGCCTTATCGGTGGATAACGCGACCACACGCTTGACACCACGATCGATGCAGGTGTCGATCAGGTTCATTGCGCCATTGATATTGGTCTTAACGCACTCAAATGGATTGTACTCGGCTGTCGGCACAATCTTGGTGGCTGCTGCGTGCACAACGTAGTCAACCCCGTCAAGAGATCGTGCCAATCTATCCTTATCTCGAACATCACCAATGATGAAGCTAACCCGCTTATCATGCTGGAACTGCAACCGCATATCCCATTGTTTCATCTCGTCGCGAGAAAAAATAATCAAGCGCTCGGGATTATACTTGGCCAGCGTCATCGGGACAAATGTCTTACCAAAAGAACCTGTACCGCCCGTGATGAGAATAGAAGATTTTGAGAGCATAATTTAGTCCTGTTTTAGGATGAATGCAATTCAGTTATGTTGGCTAATGATTTCATCGTAACTACCAGTGCGGACCACACCCTGCCCACCAATCTCGATGATGTTATCGCAAACAACTAGTGTTGACATGCGATGCGTCACGATAAACAGAGTCAAATCACGCCCTAATCTTTCAATGGAGCTCATTACCGCTGCTTCAGTTTGGGCGTCTAGTGCACTTGTTGCCTCGTCGAAAACAATAACTTTTGCTTGCTTGTAGAGGGCGCGCGCGATACCAATACGTTGGCGCTGCCCACCTGAAAGCTTGATACCACGCTCGCCTACGGTTGTCTCATACTGGTGAGGCCAACCTTCAATGACATCGGCTATTTGTGCTTGTCGCGCCGCACTTTTCACGCGGGCTAAATCTATTTGGCTCTTTGGTAAACCAAATGCAATATTCTCAGCCACACTGCAATCAGCTAAAAAAATTGATTGCGGAACATGTGCTATCAAAGCTTGCCATGCTCTATTGTTAGATGGGGTGACAGAAACACCATCCACCTGCAGTTGCCCTTCAGATGGAGTAATAAGTCCCATTAGAACATCTAGCAAAGTACTCTTTCCACTTCCGGTCTCACCAATAAAGCCAATACGCGAACCCTTCGCAAACGAGAGATTAATATCCCTCAAAACAAGGGGGGAGTCGTTTGTATAACGAAAGCTAAGTTGCCTCAGGGTAACCTCACTCTCGAAAGCTAAAGGTGTTGAGGGAGGCAATTTAGCGTAATTCGGCAATTGCTGATCAAGAAGTGTAAGAGTATCCAGCAAGTATCCCCGGCTACCTTGGATACTTGTCCATGAAGCATAAGCTTGTTGAATAACTGGGAGCATACGTTGCGCACCTAAAGCCAACGCACCGAGTAGCGGTAGCGCCGCTCCAACTCCGCTTTCGCTACTTGCAAGTATGTATGAAATTACTGCAATCAAAGCTGTGCCCATTGCCTCAATCAAATAGCGAGGACATTGCCCGATAAAACTGGTATTTGCTTGGGCATTACGCATCTGTAAATCAGCACTATGGTAGATGTCACAATACGTCTTTTGTGTCCCATCAATCAATACATCACGGATGCCACCCAAACCTTCTTGCAGCGCCTTCATAGCCCGATTAAGGTGTACCGCTACTTGTTGGCTGTTATTTTTAAGTGTCCTTCGAGTCGCACCAATAATTACTCCATAAATTAGACAAAATCCACTTAGAGCAGCAAGTGCCACAATGTGATCCAAAAAAAGTAAAGTACCTAGAATCGCTGCAGCCATGAACGCTGCGCTTATTAAAGTTAGGATGGGTGTTAAAACACTGCCAACAACCGCATTTGCCTTTGCTGTAACCCCACTAATTACTTCGCTAGTGTTTCTTGAAATATGTACCGCATAAGGCTGATAGAGCGTATGACGATAAATTTTAATCCCAATGTCAGCCCCTGTAAGGCATGACAGACGATTATTCGCCCAAAGTAATGCCACTCGAAAAAAGCCTGCAAGTATTGCCGCGACTGTAAAAGTAAATGTCAGCACAAGCAATAGTCGATCCTTTCCAGAAATAGCAAAAAAATCAACAAGTAGTTGAGCAACAGGGTGTCCAAATACACGTTCTGGTGAAGTAAGCACCATTAAAAACGGCAAAACTGCACCAATTGTCAGAACTTCAAAACAAGAAGCTAAAACAGTCAACCCCAATACAAGAAAAAACTGTGCTTTACGGCGTGCACTTAGATGATTCCACAAACGAACCAGTAACGGAGGAAGGTCATCCGCAACACTATCTGCAAGTCTGTCAGACTGCCGCACAAACTCTTCTTTAACAGTCATGACTCACGCTTCTTAATGCTTCCTGCAACACATCCAATTCATTTACAAGTGGATAATGATGATTCCCTATGAATAGTCCATTCTTGTCCAAGATTTCGGCATTTTGAAGTGCCCCAAATATCTTATAGTCAAACCAACGCAAAACCTCGTTTTTTGCAAAGTTGCCAGCGACAATAGGGCGACACTCAACACCAAAGTCACTCAGCGCTTGTATAAGATTCTGGCGGGTCACTTTTGAACTCGGGTCAATGATCAAACTAAAGCCAAACCAACTACTTTTACCAATCTCCTTTTGGGTGCGTATCCAACTTATTTCAGATAATCTGGATTTAAAGGACTTGGCATTATCTTGCCTTACATCAATCATCATAGGAAGCTTCTTTATTTGCTCCACTCCAACTGCCCCAGACATTTCGAGTGGACGCACGTTATACCCTGGCAAAACAAACCTGAATGCCTCGTCAAAAGCATTATCACTCTTGGTACCGCACACTCGATTGTGCTTAGGTAGGTTACGCGTCCAACCATGCGCCCTTAGTGAAAGTAGTAAGTGATACATCTCTTCATCATCAGTCACAACCATACCGCCTTCCATGGTCGAAATGTGGTGACTAAAGAAAGAACTGAAACTGCCCATGATGCCAAAGGTACCCGTCTTGCGACCATGTAACTGAGCGCCAAGAGATTCGCAATTATCTTCTAGCAAAAGGATGTTTCGCGTATTGATTATCTCCTGTATACGAGAAAAATCATTGGGATTACCGAGGAGATTAACTGCAATGATAGCCCTCGTGTCACCATCAACTGCAGCGGTTAGCTCATCAAGATCATAGTTGAGTGTGTCGATATCGATATCGACAAACTTTAATTTCAGGCCATATTGGTGCAAGGGGTAGTATGTAGTGCTCCAGGAGACCGCAGGAACAATCACTTCATCACCAGGCTTAATCTGAAAGGCTGGATTTTGGCTATATCGTAGTGCACCCACCATAAGTAAGTTTGCGGATGATCCGGAGTTGACCATAACACAGTACCTACTACCAACGTAGCTCGCAAACATAGCTTCAAATGCTTGCACCTCGGGTCCCATGGTAAACATACCGGAGGCAATAACGCGCTGCAATGCCTCATACTCAGAATGAGTCCAAGTCGAGGTCGCTAATGGATACTTAGAGTCACTCAAGGCTTCATCTCTTCAAATAGTATTCATAAGTCTTTGCCACTCCCTGCTCTAGCAAGGTTGAAGCCTGCCAACCCCAAGATGTTGCTCGATCAACTCTGAGAAGCTTTTGCTTCATGCCGACTGGCTTGCTGAGATCATGCTTAAAGCCCCCAATATAACCGACCACACGAGCAACAACCTCGTAATACTCATTGATGCTAAGATCATGACCCACACCAATATTCATCATGTCTGGTACGGTGTCAAAATTTAAAACTGCACGCCACATGCAATCAGCGAGGTCACCGGCATACATGAACTCACGCCTAGCATGGCCATCACCCCAGATGTTAACAAATGGAATATCTGCCACCTTGGCTTGGTGCAACTTGTGGATAATTGCTGGCACCATATGCGAGTGCAGCGGCTCAAATTTATCGTAGCGACCATAGACATTGCACGGTATCAGAGTTTTATACTTAAACTCAGGCTTCTCCCTGCCGACGTATTCACACAGGCGTGCTACAGTGACCTTAGCCAACGCATACCCCTCATTGGTCGGCTCTAATTCACCCCGTAACACATTTTCTTCGCTCAAGGGGTTCCTGGCATCGCGCGGATACATACAGGAACTACCAAGATTTAGAAGATGCCTGATACCAAGGTTCCGAGAAGCCCAAACGATATTGCGTCCCATATCAAGATTGTCAAGTAGAAAACGCACCGGTTCACGGATATTAGCCTCAATTCCGCCCACCTTTCCGGCAGCATGCACAATGATGCTCGGCTGGAAGTGTTGAAGCGCTGCGTACACTGCACTGTAGTCACGTAGATCTAACTCCCCACTACCCAACGCGACAACCTCAAAGTCTTTAGCGGCCGGATGTTCGAGAAAGTTGCGGCCCACCATGCCACGACCACCCGTGAGAAAAACACAGCCCTGCTTCATGCGATCAACCTTCATTCCTTAGCGCCTTGTGGCCGCTTTTTAACACTTGCAATTCAAACTCTGCCTCACGCATATCAGCCCGCATCATTTCTTTCACAAGTTCATCAAAACTAATCTCAGGCACCCAGCCCAACTTCTGTTTAGCTTTACTGGCATCGCCAAGCAAGCTCTCAACTTCGGTAGGACGAAAATAACGCGGGTCAACTTCAACGATGCAACGACCCTGCTCATCATAACCTTTCTCATCAACACCATCGCCAAACCAACTCAACTTCAAATCAAGTTGCTTAGCTGCGCAATCAACGAATTCGCGAACGCTGTATTGCACACCGCTAGCAATGACGAAGTCTTCTGCCTGCTCCTGCTGCATCATCAACCACTGCATTCTTACGTAGTCCTTGGCATGACCCCAGTCGCGCTTTGCATCAAGATTGCCCAAATAAAGACGCTCCTGTATACCCAGTTTGATGCGCGCCAGTGCGCGCGTGATCTTGCGAGTCACAAAGGTTTCGCCACGAATCGGCGATTCGTGATTAAAAAGAATACCATTGCAAGCATAGATACCGTAAGCTTCGCGATAGTTGACTGTAATCCAGTAGGCATAAAGCTTGGCCACTGCATACGGACTTCGCGGATAGAAGGGCGTGGTCTCCTTCTGCGGTATCTCCTGCACTAGACCATAGAGTTCGGATGTGCTGGCTTGGTAGAAGCGAGTTTTCTTTTCCATACCAAGGATGCGTATGCCCTCAAGAATACGTAACGCACCAAGCGCATCAGAGTTCGCAGTATATTCGGGCTCTTCAAAACTCACTGCTACATGGCTCTGAGCTGCTAGGTTATAAATCTCGTCAGGTTGGAGTTTCTGCATGATATGAATGAGACTTGATGAATCAGTCATGTCACCGTGATGCAATACAAAGCGACCATCTGACACATGTGGATCGGCAAACAAGTGATCAATTCGATTGGTGTTAAAGAGTGAGGTTCGGCGCTTGATGCCATGAACCTCATATCCCTTGTTTAGCAAAAATTCTGCAAGGTACGCACCATCCTGCCCTGTTATTCCAGTAATTAATGCTCTCTTAACCATTTTTTCGCCCATAACTATCTTCCATCCTAACTATGTCATCCTCACTCAGGTAGTCGCCCGATTGCACCTCAATAATTTCCAATGGAATACTCCCTGGATTAGCCAATCGGTGTATTTCACCCATTGGGATGAACGTGGACTGATTTTCGGTAAGTAGTAGCTTTTTGTCACCACAGGTAATTTTTGCAGTACCTCTAACGACCACCCAGTGCTCGGCGCGATAGTGGTGCTTTTGCAGGCTCAAGCTGGCACCAGGCTTAACCTGGATACGCTTAACCTTGAAACGTCCACCTTCATCAACACTGTCATACCAACCCCAAGGGCGGTGAACTTTGCGGTGGAGCATATGCTCTTCACGCTTTTGCCTCTCTAAGGTATTGACGATATTCTTTACATCTTGACTGCGCGAGCGATTAACCACAAGAACAGCATCTGGTGTTTCCACCACTACCAAATTCTGAACCCCCACCAACGCTACTAGACGGCTAGCAGCATGTACTAAGGTATTGTTGCACTCAGTCGCCAACACATCACCCACATGGGCATTACCATTAGGATCTTTCGGTAATATGTCCCACACTGCATCCCAAGCGCCCAAATCCTTCCAGCCAGCGTCAAGCGGCACCATGTGAATGGAGAATCGGCTTCTTGGGCAACGTTCCATGACTGCGTAATCAATGGATTCACTGGGTATAGCAGCAAATTCTTGATTCCCTGGTCTAACGAAGTTAGCATCGCTGCTGCGTTGCGTCCAAGCAATACGTGTGGTGGTGGCAATATCTAAGCGGAAGTGTTCGATAGCCTCTAGCCAAACAGACGCCTTCAGCACAAACATGCCAGCGTTCCAGTAGTAACCACCCTCCGCCAGGTATCGCTTAGCGGTCACCTCATCCGGTTTTTCAACAAACCGCTCAACCACCAAGGTAGGCGTGGGTCCAACAACGGCCTGAATATAGCCATAACCAGTCTCTGGGCGATCAGGAGTGACGCCCAGAATCACGATACCACCCTCTGTCGCCTGACGAATGGCATGGTGCATAGCGCTATTGAACGCGGAAGGGTCTAACACAACTTGGTCTGCTGGCGTTACAATCAGCACAGGGTCATCACCATTTTGAACAGCAGCAAGTGCAGCTAAACTCAAAGCTGGCGCAGTGTTTCTAACCACAGGCTCCATAAGAACTGCAGCTGGACAAAGGCCAATTTCACGTAGTTGTTCGGTTACTAGAAACCTCTGATCCTCCCCGGTTACTATTAGAGGATCAGCCAACTCAACACCATCATTACCAAGACCCATCAATCGTTTGGCTGCTTGCTGAAATAGGCTCTCAGTCCCAGTTAAACATAAAAACTGTTTAGGAAATCCTGTCCGCGAAAGTGGCCAAAGGCGGGTGCCAGAGCCTCCGCAAAGAATAACAGGCTGCACCTTTGTTAGATTGGACATAACTTTACACTCTACTTTAAAACTGCTGGAAACGCTATACATGGACAGATATGCAACCCAATGTGAGTTTGGCACATTTCATTGGCTTTTTTAGAATCTTCACAACTAGCAGACACATTCTCCAATGTGAACGATAATTTTGTAGGATAACTTTGCCACCCAGGCGCTTTTTCAATCCCTTCATCAAACGGAAATCGATTTAGTTATGAATATTATAGAAAGTGAACGTACTTCTAAGTAACTTAATCACACTCATTTCCTCTAGTAAGGAGACTTGATATCCAAACTGCGTGAGTACTATCCGAGTATAGCTTCCAAAGTATCTATTTACGGATTAATAGAATTTTTATCTCAAACTTTTGACGAAAGTATCGGCATACCAGGCAACAAAGTTTGCGACACCCTGTTCAACGGTGGTGCTAGGTTTGTAGTGGAACTGCTCAACTAGATCGGTAACATCAGCGTATGTATCCTGAACATCACCGAGCTGAAGTGGCAGCATGTCCACTTTCGCCTTCCTACCCAGCGCCTTTTCCAGCGCAGAGATATAGTCCATCAGTTCTACAGGGCTATTGTTTCCGATATTGTAAACACGCCACGGCGCCATACTGGAGCCGGGATCTGGCTTTGAGCTATCATAATTCATGTTCGACGTAGCAGGCCGATCGAGAACGCGGATAATTCCTTCCACGATGTCGTCTATATAAGTAAAATCTCTACGGTGATTGCCATAGTTGAATACAGGAATCTTCTCGCCCGCCAAGATTGCCTTGGTGAATTTGAACAGTGCCATATCTGGTCGACCCCAGGGACCATAGACAGTGAAGAATCGCAGGCCGGTAGTAGGAAGCTTGTAAAGATGGCTGTAAGTATGGGCCATCAGTTCGTTGCTTTTCTTGCTGGCGGCGTAGATACTCAGTGGGTGATCTACATTATGATGCACAGAGAAGGGCATCGTCGTATTCGCGCCATAGACGCTCGAGCTGCTGGCATAAACTAAATGCTCAACACCATTATGGCGGCAACCCTCCAGGATGTGAGCAAAGCCGACGATATTGCTGTCGATGTAGGCAAGCGGATTCTCTATGGAGTAGCGCACACCAGCCTGTGCCGCGAGGTTTACTACTCGATGCGGCTTATGGGTACTAAAGGCCTCTTCGATAGCCTTACGATCACTCAAATCGATACGCAAATGGGTATAGTTTGAGTGATGGGCATGCCGCGCTAAGCGGGCTTCCTTGATAGCTGGGTCGTAATAGTCGTTATGGTTATCAATGCCAACAACACTATCTCCCCGCTCAAGTAGCTGCAGGGAAAGGCTTGAACCGATGAAACCAGCTGCGCCAGTGACAAGTACCCTCATTAATCGCTCCCAAAGAGGTCGCGTGTGTAGACCTTGTGAGCCACATCTGCAAGCACATCGGTCTTGCGGTTGGCAATAATGATACTGGCCTCACGCTTGAAGGCATCAATATCCCTTACCACCCTCGAGCCATAAAACTCTGCCTCTTTCATAACAGGCTCATAGATAATTACTGGAATACCCTTAGCCTTAAGGCGTTTCATGATGCCCTGGATGCTTGAGGTGCGGAAATTGTCCGAACCGACCTTCATAATCAGGCGATATACACCGACCAATTTGGGCTGCAGCCGGATAATCTCGTCGGCAATAAAATCTTTTCGAGTGGTATTGGAATCCACAATTGCGTGAATAAGGTTCTGTGGCACATCTTGGTAGTTGGCGAGGAGTTGCTTGGTGTCTTTAGGCAAGCAATAGCCGCCGTATCCGAAGCTTGGATTGTTATAGTGGGAACCAATGCGAGAGTCAAGGCAGACACCATCTATGATTTGCTGAGTATTTAGACCATGGCTAGCGGCGTAGGTATCCAGTTCATTAAAGTAGGCTACCCGCATGGCGAGGTAGGTATTGGCAAACAGTTTGACAGCTTCAGCTTCAGCACTACCAGTAAAAAGGGTAGGAATCTCTTGCTTGACTGCACCTCGTTTCAAAAGGTTAGCGAATATCTCAGCGCGAGCAGAACGCTCACCAACGATGATGCGAGAGGGATGCAGATTATCGTATAGGGCGCAGCCTTCGCGCAGGAACTCAGGAGAAAAGATAATATTCTTAGTGCCTAGTGTCGCACTGATTCGCTCGGTGTATCCGACCGGGATGGTGGACTTGATCACCATAATCGCATTCGGGTTGATGACTATCACATCACGGATGACGGCTTCGATTGACTGAGTATTGAAGTAATTACTTTCTGGGTCATAATCAGTAGGGGTGGCGATGATGATGTAATCGGCGCCAAGGTAAGCCTCCCGCTTGTCCAGCGTGGCACGAATGTTAAGTACCTTATTTTGGAGGAAGGCTTCAATCTCATCGTCTTCAATCGGCGACTCCCTGCGATTGAGCATGTCCACCTTTTCTGGGACGATGTCAAGGCAGACTACCTCGTTATGCTGGGACAGCAAAATCCCGTTAGAGAGACCGACGTAACCGGTGCCTGCAATAGCAATTTTCACCGCGACCTACCCTTAACGGAATTCAACTCAAATTTCATGACCTCAATTTAGCCTGAACGTTTTATGCTGAGCTACTTTGCACTTCAAAATCCCCCATCAGCTTGCGATTTTTCATCACCTCAGTTGGATTAAGCAAATAGTACTAACAGAATTTATTATTTTGATTCTAAATATATTTCCTATGGTAACCAGCCATTTGCAACCAAGTGTAGATGCTTTAGTTAATTTAGGCAGGCTACCGCCATGCTGTTTCACGATCAGCAAGCGCACCAGTCGACTCTAGCAGAAAATCTAAACGCAAGATAAGCGACAAAGGACTCTACTAAAATCAATATGTTATTGTGCCACACCGTCATGACCTTAAAGGTGGCTTCTAAAAAACAAGATTTAGCAGTTAGTTGTAATCTAACCCTTACTTAGCACACCAACATTATTGAGGTCTAAGTGAACAATGACCGGTTTTCTCATGAAATCCAGCAGAACAATAACACGCATCTCCTCATCCATGCCCTGATAGATTGATTCAAAACCAGCGAAGGGTCCTTCCAATACTCGTAGGTTTTGACCATTTTTATATAAAGCCTCAACTTGAGATTCTTTTTGAAACTCTCTAGCCCTAATAATTTCCACTAAGTTATCATCAACCTTAGCAGGCACCCCGCCAAATTTAACTAAATTACTAACACCCTTGGTTGATCGAATAGGCGCCCAACTTTTAGATTCAAAGTTACTATTAAGGCAAATAAAAAGGTATCTAGGAAACAAAGGCGATTTTTTCACCTCAATTTTGTTTTGTATAACTCTCTCAATCTTAATCATGGGTAGATAACACTGATAACCCTGATTGGTCAGATTTCCAAGGGCTATTGACTCGAGCCTCGGTTTAGTTTGAATAAGATACCAAGCCATAGGCATATATTATCATTTTTAAAATATTGAATGAACATTAATTATTTCCTAGCTAGTTTGATTGCCAGATTAAATAAGTCCAATTGAAGAACAAAACTAAACTTATCAACCATCTATCGCAATTGATGCTAGAGTAATTTCATTAACCAACATACTAAATATGCTAGGATAAATTACAGAGACTCAAAAGAACCGATTGCAGTTGGCGAATTCGCATCTAAAAGGAATCTACAGCATGCGGAAACATCGTGTTGATTGCCAGAAAAATTTCCATGAATAATTCAATAGATCGATACACACTCATTTTCAATATTGAAATTATTGAATATAATCTTTATTAATACTTAACCACCTATCAAACATAAGCAATCTCCACCGAGTAATCAAAGTTTGATTATCCCCATTCATAAACCCTAAATCTATAGCCCCAATATCCCTAAGCCTTAAGTATGGCTCGACATTAGCGACGATATCACCTAGGTTATAGTTAATATTATTTCGCATATATATTGAGATAGGTGGATTGAGCCCTTTCTTTTCAATTGGTGTAATGTTAGTTCTTAATTTGGATATACTCTGCAATAACTTTTTATTGACACCATCAGAAATCCTATCAATTGAAGATAAACTCAAAATATATTGGAATAAGTCAGTGTCCAGAAATGGTGTCCTACACTCCACACTGAATTTCATAGAAAACTTATCCGTATAATCCAAAAAGTCATTGGCTAACTGTGTTTCAATTTGCATTAACATAATTGAAAGATCCAGATCATTTGTTTTTGTATATTGCTTATTAAAAGAATCCCACAAATAATTGAGTGATAAATTTTCTGTGAGATTTTCTTTATTTTCACTAAATAAGAGATTAGCTAGGGGGTCATCTTTATATATCTTTTTATAAAAATCTGATTCAAATGTCTCAAAGTTTATTTTTTTGTTTCTCAATAAGGCAGCTCTTCCATATCCCCCAAAAAGCTCATCACCACCGGTACCAGATATAGCCACATTATAAGATCTAGATAACTCTTTAAATAGCGGATAGGTTAGAAACCCATCAGAAAATGGTTGCTCATAGGCAACTATACACTCGTCAATAATATCCGCACTAAAATTAAATTCGAGTGCATTAAGATGCGATCCGAAAAAACGAGCATATTCGCTTGCCTTAATAGTTTCATCCCACATTTCCTGCGATTTTGGAAAACTCAAAGTATACGAGGGGCATTTGCTGCCATTATCAAAAGATAATAATGTTGTTGAGTCTAGGCCGCCCGATAACAAATAGCAGTATGGAACATCTGATATTGTCCAACTTTTAACCGCACTATTTAAGCAATCATCAAGATCATCTACATTAAAAGGTTTTATATGATCAGCCAATAATGTATTAGCCCATTCTTCCTGATTTAACTCAAACGTAAACGTATTAATTTGAATACATTCACCAGCATTAATTTTTCTGACTTCTTTATAGATAGTCAATGGCGATGGAATATACCCAATGCTAAAAAAATGAGAAACTGCATCATAATCAAGATTTAATCGCTTATTAATATTTTTCTTTATTGCATCTATACTTGAGGAAAACAAGAAATCCCCGTCTTGAAAATAGTAATATAATGGCTTTATGCCAAATCTATCCCTTGCTAAAAATAATTTTTGTGTTGACGCATCATAGATTGCAAAAGCAAACATTCCATTAAGTAATTTAATAGAATCCTTACCATATTTAATATACAAACGTAGCAATACCTCAGTATCTGAGTGACTTGAGCAGAATATCTCATCTTTAAGTAACTCACTTTTAAGTAATTCGCTATTAAAAATCTCACCATTAAAAACAATAGTATGAGATCCAATCGTCATGGGTTGATGGCCACCATCAATATCTCTAATAGCTAACCGAGTCATTCCTAATGCTGTAGATTCATGGAAAAAATACCCAGAATCATCTGGACCACGTTGAATTTGAGTTAAATTCATTAGCCTAACTAATTCATGAATATCTTTGTTTCTTGAAACGACCCCAACAATTCCACACATATCAACCTTTCACAAACCCCATAGGATTACCCACACTCCTTGTATTTAAATATTGCTCAAAGGATAGGATTTCATCACTCGCATAATATGCGTCATCAAAAGATGTCCACATCAAACTTTCACCCCAAGAGCCTGCAAAGTGTAGGAAGTTACTCTTGACAAGAACATCACCAATACAAGACCTAATAAGACTTTCATTAACTTCCGAAACATTTTTGTATAAAAATGAATAGTTAGCAGCCATCTCATACACCCAAATAGCTTGATACTCATATGGATACCATTGAATACTTTTATACTTTTGGAACTCATAGTTCAAATGCACTTGATCTCCACCATTTGTTATTGATTTAACTGAAGATGGATACTTATAAAAACACATTTCCATGAAATCAAAGTGCATTTTATTAAAAACAATGAAGCCCATACATGCTTCATCATCCATCACATCCATTCCGTGGTAACTATACAGATCATCTAGACTAATAAATAGGGCAGAATCTAATGGGTAATTTTTACTGTAAAAATAATGTCTGTTATAGGCAATTTTTTTTAATACCAACTGCAACGGAAAAGGAAGATTTTTTCTTTTAGAAACCAAACCCACAGTCCCCTTTTCATAAATCGAAAAAACATTATTGGCGTATGGGCCAACAAGAATATCTGTATCTAGATATAGAATATTTTCCACATCAATGCCCATATTTAATAGGTAATTACCAATTAACAACTTTTGCCAGGTCGCCTTCTTCCAGAATGGATGGCTGTTATTAATTAAATCTTCTGTTAAGACTATTAATCCAAGATCGTATTTTTTACAATAATTTAACCATCCCAAGCTGGCATGTGATCGCCATAACTCTAAATATTTCTCACCTATTGCAATAGTGACAACATAATCTTTAGTTGCAACTGGCCTTCTCATAATGAGCATGATATTTAAATCCTTTTAATCAATTGGTTGCTTAGAATTTTCAGATATTTAGCATTCTTTGATAATAAATTTGGACAGGTTACAGAACTGTTTACTACAATTAAACACAATGAAGTAGAGCCCCTGAACTTCCATTTACTTTCCTTAAAGTGCTACCAGGTGTTATCTATCAAATTAGAGCCAGACAAAGCGAATGAAACTAACGCCTAATAAAATGAATTGGCATCTAGCAAGTATTTAGTTCGTTTTTAAATATTTTCTTGCATTAAAATTTGCAGAAATATAGTTAAGACTTGTGAAGATTATGCTTAAACTTTAAATTCTTTACTTATGGCTCCCAATAAACTCTCTATTTGTAAAATGGTCCCAAAACTTAAAGTTATACAGATTAGGGTCTCTAAACATCTTAATTTGAAATCCTATTGAGAGATCTTCCAAGGGCAATCCGTGATCAAAAACTCCCCGAAGACTATTCTCCCGCACCCTCAAGATTTCAATATTATTTTTAGTATGCTTTCTCAACATATCAATAATTTGGTAATTTGACTTTCCACCTATTTTAACAATTGAATACTCTCTACTTTCTTTCGAAAAGTTTACAAACAAGGCCGCATCTCCAAACTCTGAAAAGTCGTCATTGGAAGGAATTATTACTATTGTTAATTCATCACAAAATGAAGATGTAAGAAAATTTTCACCAAGAACGTGCAATTTATTAGAGTTAAAACCTTCTGAGTCAGAAGAAAATTTAACAATTTCTTGTTTTATGTAATCTTCATCAACGAAATAAAGTGGATGTTCATATGCCTCAAATCTATCTAAATTTTTTCCAAAAATATTAAAGCGAGAAGTTTCGATTGGATTGATTCCAGTAACTCCAGGAAAATTAGCCTCAACATACTGTATGAGGTCAGCAGGAGAATTTTTAATATTAATTTCTTTTACGTCTAAATCTCTGTTAGCCTCTGTAAAGTATCCAGCATATGGGACAACAAATTTTGGCATAGTTGCTGCCACTAATTTTTTAACATGATTTGATAAGAGCGAATTTCTATTTGCATTTATTATTTCAATCTTTTTCTGCAAGTCAAAATTTTCAATCCGAGAAGGAAATCCACTTGCTCCGCCAGCAAATGGTGTGAAGAGCACATCCACCTTGGGTAAAACCCATTTGTTGGGCATATTTGTGTCTACCCCAAAAAAAATAATGTTATCTTTAGTGTAAACAAGTAAAGAACTATCATCCCTATCATCACCTGATTTAACAACGATTAGCTTCACACTTACATCTCGAGTTACGGAAACTTCCTCAAGAAAATCAGCAATAATTAAATTGTTATAACCTAATTTTCTTAAAATATTCTCAACTGATTTTGATTCAAAATTTGGTACTAAAAAACATTTATCTTTTGATACATATTTTTCAAGAGTAGGAATATGCAGGTGATCGGGGTGATTGTGACTTATGTAAATTAAGTCAGCATTTACAAGTCTCTCCAATGCCTCAACACTTGGTGGATTTGAGTGCCACCACCCGCTAGCAAAACAAGATCCAATGTACCAAGGGTCTGTGATTATCGAAATATCTCCAACCACCAAAGATACTGAAGCGTGAGCATTGAAGTCAAACTTTATCTCTCCGCTGTATAGCATCTCACGTTTCACCTCCGCAAATGATTCATCTTCCTTTAGTACGCATAAAATATTTTCTTTATCTATAACTTTTAGAGGCTTCTTGGGGCACGCGTTCTCATATACCCCATCACCGAGCAATAATTTCCATTTATGAATTGGACAGGTTGCTGAATTTTTATCAGGATCAAGCGATAAATTACCTCCGTTATGATCACAAACCCTATCATAAGCTACCCACTCGTTATTAATTTTCCCGAGAAAAAATTCATCGTGCTCCGAAAATTCCTCTCCCAGCGGCCTTTTTATATCGGTGCCCATATATTTTGTTGTGTTTTTTATAAAAACACCTTTCTGAATACAAATATCCTTTTTACTCATCAAAATTCCTTGCTGGTAACTTTATAAAGTTGACGATTACTTATGTGCTGGATAGAAATACTTTATCAATATATCAATCAATAACCCTCTAAGTGTCTTTTTTAACTTCAAATTACAATGAGGATTGGTGCCACTCAGGACCCTCTTAAATCTGATGCTAGCATGCCAACAATAAATCATAGAGGCTGCTGGACCAAAGTAGATACGGCAATGCGTTATTTAGAAATCGCCAATAAAATTACTCTATAGTCCTCCCAATTTGATTCTAATTTAGATGCGGTTAGACATCAAAAAATTACTCAAACATCTTTCAAAAGCATGCAGCGTCAAGTCAACGCATTTTGGTCATTAAATACGCCCATAATCTCGCTTGAAATAATCTAGGCAACATTCTTGATAGTAACTCCATAATTTTTCCGCTTTTTCCTATGATAACCAGCTCCTTTTGAGTGGAGATGGCTCTTAAAATTTGCTCTGCAACCATGTCTGGGGTTAGCAATTTTTCACTGGGGTTTTTCTTAACCCCAGCTGCATGCTGAAATCCAGTATCCACTCCAGATGGATCTATTAAGATTATTTTGGTTGAGTTTTTGCTTCTGAGCTCAGCGGCTAGAGCCAAGGTAAATGATTGCACAAATGCTTTAGTAGCGGCATACACAGCCATATAAGGCAATGGCTGAAATCCTGATGATGACCCTATATTTACCAAAGTTCCGGCGCCAGTTAAGCCAACCCCCCTAGAAAACATAGCGCTCAGTGCAACCAGCGCGTTGCAGTTTACATCAATCATCGCGCGTATTTTAGATGAATTGGCATTAGCCAGTTCGCCTCTGTCTCCAATTCCAGCATTGTTGATTAAACAATCTATATATAAATTATTTAACTCTAGATAGTTCTCAACTAAATCTACACCATCCGGGGTTGATAAATCTGCAACTAAATATAAGGCAGAAAGTTGATTGGCCAGTTGAATTAGGGCATTCTGATTAATGTCAACCAGCAGCAGTCTATGGCCTTTTGCCTCCATCTGAATTGCTAGAGATCGCCCTATACCTCTTGATGCACCCGTAATAATTGACACAGGGCGTTTGTTAGAAATTTTCGGGAGATGTCCTTGATCGCGAGCCAACTCAAGCAACCCCTCTCGGAGTCCAACCTTTGGGCGAAATCCAATCTTATTCAACTTCTCTGGACTTGCAACCAATACATCACTAAACAAAGCTTGAATTTGCAAGGGGGAAAATCGCCTGCACATCTTAAATAGCGCTATAACAAAAGATGGCACCCTAATCATGCTATGTTTTTTTCTTAAAATTTGGGCATACAAACCAAATAAATCGCCCAAAGAAAGCTGGTTAGTGCTAACAAAGTAAATCTCATTTTTTGCATCGGGAGCTTGCGCTAATAAAACAAGTGCACCTACAACATCATGAGCCGAAACTACGCTAACTTTTCCAGGAAAGAAGATTCGACTAAATAATTTATTTTGAAATACCCCATTTGTTAAAAAACGAACATGGGTATCTGGAGTCATCCCATTACCAAAACCCCAAGTAATTCTTAGTATTGAATATGGTAAATTTGATTTTTGCACTGCCAATTCGGACTGAAGTTTTGTTTTCCCGTACTCAGATAGTGGATTAGGATTTATCGCCTCAGTTAGCGCATCACTACAATCATCATCGGGCATTCTATCTACAGCGCCTATCGTGCTAGCATGAATAAAACGCTTGAGTGAAGAATTGTTTTTCAACGAATCTAAAAGGGAGATGGTTCCCCAGTAATTATTCCTCCAAATATCTGTGCCGCCTGTCAACTTTACTTCTGCAGCTAGATGAAATACATATTGCACACCGACGAGCGCTTTCCTCAATATCTCCACATCCTGTAAATCGCCATAAACAGGGGTCGAACCTTGTAACTCAGGAATTTCCCGCCTCGGATTCCGAGACAAATAAATTAATCGCACTTTTTTTCCATCAATGCCCTGACTCAAAAGCTCGGCACATAAATGACGCCCTATAAAACCAGTGGCCCCAGTTACAAAAACGACCGCCCTATCATCCTCGGTGGACGCCAGCAGATTATCTGTGCCAATTTTTGTGGCAGCTTGATAAAGGTCAACGCAGTCAAAGGAGCGCCTTATAAAGAAAATTGTTCTTGAGGCAGGCCAAAAATATTTAGAGCAAAAAGTTTCGATCTCGCTCGGCGGCGCCCCCAATCGCATCAACAAATCAATCCACTCATCTTTTGTTCGAAAACAAAGAGGATCCTCCGGATATAGCCTACTATCAAAGAAACGTGTCATACCTAGATCCACTCGGTCACGCTGATCGACTTCTTTAAGCATCAACATGCCTCCAGGACGAATGATCTGTAAGGCTAGCGAAATTATCAAGTGATGTCGATCATAAGATTGATGATGAACCACATCATTTAAAATGATTGCCGATACATTCTGTATAGAAAAATTTAGGTCAAAAATATCACCGCACTTAAATGAGACGTTAGGACCTGCATTTACTTTCGCCAACTCTAACCTGGAAAAATCTCGATCGACCCCAATTACTTGACAATTTGGACGAATTTCACCTATAAGATTCGCTAAGATTCCCTCCCCACAACCCAAATCCAAAATAACCCCATCAAATGGTAAACGTTCATCCAACTCCTTTAATGGAACTAGGCCAACCTTAAGGTACGCTTGAGCAAAAGAAATAGAGCGATTCGATCGATAACGATTGTGAATATTATTTTTAATATTTTTTAAGCTATGCATGCAAATCAGTCAAAAGGTTTTAATAAATTGGATGAAATTAATGCAATATAAAAATGGATCAGTTATTTTTACTTTAAAAAAATTTGCATCTAAATTTATCTAGGATTTTTCGCGATTACCACCACATTCCAGCATAACCAGCCCAAGGGCGGGATCAAGGTGAGTAAAGCTCTGTCAACTATGGATAGGGGTTTATATAGCCACTGCCAACGATCCCCCTCCTGCAGAACAACCTTCCAAAACCTTTCTTTATTTGGGTTACGTTTTTGAACTAAGGCCATAAATAAGAAAATAATTAATGTCGTCAGCCAGAAAAATTTCGTCTCAACTTGCTTAAAGTTATTTCGAAAGAAATTAATATCTGATACACGCAATGGGTGCTCGTCTGGAGTTCGCACATCCATTGCCATCTTGCGATAAACATTAATAACTGGGTTATATTGAACTGGATCCCAGCTGACAAATATCCCGCTTGGCTTTAAGTGCTTTTTTAACCTACTCAACGTCTCTTCAATATTGACATGATGCAATAAATTTCCAAGGTAAATAATGTCAAATTTTTTATCAATCGTAAGCCCCAAGTCTTCTGCGGCTGAAAGTAATGGCTGAATAGAGACATTATTTGCAATCGCTAAACGATGAGTTGCATCCAACATGCCCTGAGAAAGATCTGATGAAGTAACAGTTGCACCTAATATTGCAAAATATACACTTGCCTCCCCCAGCCCACAGCCAACATCAAGCAAATCTTTGCCCTTAATATCCCCAAGCCTCTTTGTGATGTAACGCATCTCAGGGGCAGTGCACACCTCATTCATCAATCGGACATCAAAATTCTCAACAATTTCACTATCAGCCCAGGCATCGTGAAACTCTCGCTCAAGGTCTAATCTTTTCTGCAGCTCCCTCATATTAGGCTCCAATTTATATAAACTTGCTTTAATGGCCATGAGCTGAACCGCGTGCTCAAAAAATAATTGGTTAAATTTTTTTACGTGATCTTCGGAAAAAGATAAGCCTAAATCACGCTGTTTTTCAACGCTTCTGGCTGAATCACCCCTAACATAAAGCTTAAGTTGATCCAACTTAAATGATATCAATCCAGGCATAGGAAACTTCCAAGCGATTTTAACCTCACCATCTTCATATGAAAATTCAAGGTGATTTATAAAATCACTCCATTCTTTTTGGTCAATAGAATTTTGATTTGTAGCAAATATTTTTGCCGTATCAAGAAATCGATACTTGAAACTCTCAAATTTAATTTTTTTAGGCATTATTAATTGCAATAGTTCTCATGTTTTTTCTTGAGGAAACGCGATAATATGATTCGCTTCGTATTTTTTCGGCAATATTTAAAAGTTGCTCATAATTAAAGGGCCATTTTTTTTCTGGAGGGGCAGTTAAAAATGTTTGAATGCGCTGAAGTTTAGCCGCCATAAATCTCATTGCAATTGTCACCTCTGGATAACTGCCATACATGCAACCACCGCAGGCTTTCGCCACCTCGTACACTTCAGATCGCAGTCTTTTTGAACGATAAATCTTTGGAAAATCTGGACTATAAGCAGGGTAACTTGAATCTATTCTGTGATCACAACAGGGTGAAAATTCGCCATTCGGAAGTAAGGAGAAATATAGATTAGGCGTATCGCAAATACCGTGATTATGGGAACGCCAAGTTGTGGCCTCATCACGTACAAAACGTTTTATATCATCAAGGTACTGATCGCTATCGTAGAGCAAGTAACCCTCCTTCCTCATTTTCCTGATGCGCTCTATAACCCAATCAACTGCCTGAAGCTCTTCAGGTCGGAATTTAAGGGATGCATCAAAGGACCTGAATCCATAAGGATTACTAAAATCAGTTACATGTGCCGGTACCAAAGACGTAAACCACGAAATCTCAGAACCAAAACGCACAACATCTTCAATGTCGCCGATATTTTGCGGTTGCAAAACACAACCAAGGGAAGCAAAACTACCCTCCTTGGGAAGATAGCGCATAAATAAAGCCATCGCTTTTAGCGCTTGGTGCCAGGACTCATTGAAACCTCCGTTAATTAAATCCTGACTACCTGAATTCAAGGAATCCAAGGAAATTGAAATATCCTTTCCCCCAGCCTCTACAGCCGCATGAATTTGCTCCTCAGTGGCAAATCCATTAGTCTGCATTCTGACATGAACCCCGCGGGATTCAAATGCATGGATAATTTGAGGCAAATCTTTGCGAGCAAAGGGCTCGCCACCAGTGAGCAAAACTATTGCCACCCCCATTTTTGCAAAATTGTCTGCAATTTTTTGAATTTCATCTAAAGTGCATTCCCTTACATCGGAGTTTGTATAAATGATATTGCACTGCTCGCAAGTTAAATTACATCTAGCAGTAATATAGAATTGAACATATACGGGTGCATTTTGAAATAATGAAGCTTTTGCAAGGGTAATTTTAGAGAGTTTGGAGAACATTTGTATTTAAGGTTAGATCGCAATCTGGCGGTAAAAAAATAGAATCATGATTTTGGCCTTGCCAACATCACTATTTGCTCAGTCATCAAAACGTCCTCTCTGTATGTACTTATTAGCCTACAATCAGGAAAATGTCCGGGAACTTGAGTCTTATACTCCCTAAGAATTTCAAATCCAGACTCGGTTAATGCGGCCGACAATTCATTTGCCGTAATCTTGTTCAGAGTCTCATAGCAATTGAGCAACTCCGCGTACTCCCCTTCATCCTTACATTGAATTTTAAGAAGATCAACCAGAAGATTGTGGGGCATACGTAAATGCGCCCAAGGCTCTTTAATTACCGCTCCTAAATGTGAGCCAAATGCGCTATAGAATAATGGCGCAATTTGTATAAAAAATAGGCCGTTTTCTTTGATAATTTCATGGATTGATTTCAAGCAATCAATCAACTTACCCTGATCAACATGCTCAAATACCGACCAAGCATACACAAGATCATACCGCCCAAAAGGCATCAGATTTTGTCCTGGCTCAATCTTATTTAACGATAAATTTGACGGCAAATTCTGAATGCCAAGATTGGAGATTGCTCGAAGTAGGCAATTATTTAATTCATTTTCTTGAACCTCAACTCCACATACCTTTGCTGATTTAAATTCAGTCGCAAAACCGAGCGCAGTTGTCGCATCACCACAACCAAAATCTAATATATTTTTATGCTCTAATTTGAAGTAAGGGGATACCCAGTCAGAAATTATTTTTGGCAAATCTCTGAATTTAATTATGTAGTTTGGATCTAATTGAATTTGAGGTTTATTCATCATTAAACCCTAAGCCCGGGGGCCCTAAAAACTGCATGGGGATAAATTTGCTCCGAATTAAGACAGTCTCGTCGTATTACCAAATTTTCAACAACCTCAGTAGCCCCCATGCAACTAGAGACAAGAGCATCATCGAAAATTAAATACCCCCCTGGAACCATATAGGATAAAACACTCTCATAAGAATATTGAACTGAGGAAGCTATATCACAATCAATATGAGCTAGAGAAATTTGACCTAATGATCTTAAAATATGAGGGCTTGTATCCACAAATGCACCTTTAACAAAATATAAATTTGATAAATCCAATGATGAGGCGAAATCACGTAGCTCATCTAGATTTACAGCATTAAAATCGCCTGCGTCATGATAATCAATGGCTTTGTCAGTGGGAGGCATGCCTTCAAATGTATCCAATGCGTACACCTTCATCCCTGGGTATAAATTTTTTACAACATAGGCCATAAAAATCGCCATTCCACCCTGATAAGAGCCAAACTCTATGATGTGGCCAAATGGTGTCTTAAAAAGAAAGTATTTGAGAATTAAATATATATTTATTCTATTTTCAATGGTTACAATTGTTCGTGAATTGCTTACTTCATATGCCTCGCGAAATAATTGGTCTTCAAATATTTTTTCTTTTATTAATCCATGTTGAATCCCAAATCCCCGCTGGGTACCTTCATAAGGTGATCGCCCATTGCGGGTGCAGTCAATAAATTCATTTAAGGCAGGAAGCAAATTATCTTTCAATTTAAATTAATCTTTCTATCTACAACATACAAAGGTCTATTTTTTATTTCTTCAAATATTTTCCCTATATATTGCCCCAATATCCCCAATATTATTATTTGAATACCGCCAATTATTAAAATGGCCAATAATATCGCCGTATAACCAGGAATTACAGAGTTCAAGACAAATCTATCATATAATGTATAAACGCTCCATATTAATGACAAGATCAAAAATGAAATGCCAATTTTTATTGCCAATGTTAATGGCTTAATAGAGAAAGAGAAAATTGCATTAACGGCAAAATTTATCATTTTACCAATAGGAAACTTTGTCTCCCCGGCAAATCGTGCGGAACGCCTATACTCAAACGGAAAAGATGAAAACCCAAGCCAAGGCACCATTCCGCGTATAAATTTATGTCGCTCTGGCATTTTTAAAAGTTGATCTACGCAACGCCTAGTCATAACTCTAAAATCACCAGCATCTGTCGGTATATTAATACTACATAAATAATTCAATACTCTGTAGAAAAAATACGCAGACAATTTCTTTGATGTCGTTTCCCCTTCACGAGCAATTCGCTTACCATATACAATTTCATAACCATCTTCGATTTTTTCAATCATATCAATGATTAATTCTGGAGGATCCTGAAGGTCGCCATCTATAATTGCCACATAATCACCACTTGAGAAATCTAAACCAGCAGTTATAGCTATTTGATGCCCAAAGTTTCTAGTAAATTTTACAATTTTTACAAAATTATTTTCAATTGAAAAATTGATTAATTTTGAATATGAGGAATCATATGAGCCATCATCGACAAATATATACTCAAAATCAAATAAATCAGAATTATTACTATATAAATCCAATAACCTAGAAAAAGTTTCAGATAGAGTATCCTCTTCATTAAAAATTGGAATAATAATAGACAGCAATTTTTTATTTGCTTTCATTATTCACCTCCACTAGAGAGAGTGGCGTATCTAACAAATCCTGAAGGATTATTTTATAAACATCATTATATTTTTGAATTTCTGGATTTATAAAATGGCCGCCATTATTCAACGCATTGACAACCCACTGCATAAAAAATGAAGGAAATTCAATAGACTCCGACACAAAGAAACGCCTTAAATCCGCACTTGCAATATATGCACTCCATAGGGTATTAATCGGCACTTTATACAACTCAGGATTTCTTTTAACTAGGGCAATTAGTGATTTTGGTAATTTTGCATATGGGGTCGCATAAATTGGCAGGTTTGGTGAAGTTTCGCCAAATCGCCACAATGAATGAGACTTAAAAAATGCTGATGATTCACGCACAATTTTCGGGTCAGCGTATAACATCATGCGAATCTGGAAATCTGTGGCGTGGTCTATGTCATAAAGCAACATCGATGCAATTGATCGCTCTTCACGCACATAATTTCCATAAATAAGTGCATGCCTTATACTGAATATGCTAGCCATCCCCAGCAATAAACACAGATAGGCTCTATTGAATTTTAAATATTTGGATTTAAAATTATTTGAAAATACTATAAATACCAACCCTATAAGGGTAAAGATAATATACGCCGCATATCTATCTTCTCTGGCAGCCATGATTCCTAATGGCGCCCTCCCTATTGCAACAGCGATTGAATAAAGTACCCCAAATGATACAAGGGTAATTGGTAGAGAAAATTCATAAATTTTATTGTTTTTTAATAAATTAATTAGCACTGAGAAGATAAGAATAATCAATGATATTCCAAAGAAATATGCAAAGTATATACTTGACTCTCCAAGCGGAGTGCTTAATACAAGTGGTATTGCTGCAAGCACCTTATATAAAATTATTTTTTGACCAGTTACCGATACAACCGTAGCATTTTTTATAATTACAAAAAATATAATTGATAAAAATAATGTGGTCAACGCCCAGTATTTAGTTATTTTACTAGACAGATAACCCGATACCCCATCTCTATAGCCAATGCATAATACAAATATACCGATACTCATAAAGGCAATTAATCCCTGTGCTGAGCAGAGTATAGAAAAAAAAGCTAAAATTAAACTTACGATTATCAGATATTTTGAATTTATAAAATTGTTTTTAAGCACTAAGCTACAAGCATAAAAACTACAACATATAAATAAAGTAGAGATAAACCAAATAAAATTAAAACTATAAAAAATATTTTGTACTGGAGCAAATGAAAACATTAAAAGAAATATCGTAGCTGCACTAAAGTTTCTTGAAGTTTGATTCTCTATGTACGGCCTCAAAGATAAGGTTAATATAATCGCAGATAAAATCTGGACAAACCCTGAAATATACATATTGTACTTAAAATTAAAGTTGAGGCCCCAGTCCATTAGCGTCATCAAAAAGAATGAGAGGCCAACTAAGTGCTCATTGTGCCCCTTAATTAAATAATCATGTAGGCCTACCTCATTCTTGTAATACATCATAATAAATCGCAGATACTCAAACTGGTCAGTCTGAGGAACGTTTATTCCAAATTTATATATATAACTAAAATATGCAATTAACAATATTCCAATGAACGGAATTGAATAACAATATTTTTTAATATGATGCATTTTATTTTATGATCCCAAATTTAACTGCCATATAGTATATTTTTTTTAATCTGGTTATATTTTTTTGAGACAGCAGTCTTAATATTTTATTTTTATAATGAGCAATATAGGCTAATTCCTCCACAATCTGCTTTGAAATTTTTTCAAACCTATAATTAGCCTCATTTTTGATGCTATTCAATTCAAATAATTTCATGGCAGCAATAGATAATGAGCTACCTTCATCATCTTTCAGTTTTATAATTTCGATTATTTCCTTAGCAGTGTTAATTGCTTTTGTAACACTATTAATTCTTGCCCTTCCACTGGCCCTATCGGGCTCGATATACGTTCCCTCCGCCCACTCATTCCAGGAGTGTAGAAAAACCAATCTCTCATCGCCTTTGTAGCGAATATAAGTTTCAACGATTGCGGATGTTAGCCAATTTTCCAAGTCTCTAACGCTGCTTGACAATGTAATAATTGCTCTCGTTTTATATCTAGGCGTGTTATCCCAAGGTGCCATGACTGTTTTAAATCTTTTATACATCGGAAATGGCTTTGCAATGAAGTATTCCGCTAATTTTCCATAATCAATTATTCGCCCAGTAAAATTTTCATTCAATCCCTGAACCTTATCTCTCTCGTCATCAAAATATCCAAAAGAATTTGATGGCATTTCATAGGTGGCATCAAATCCAAGAGATATTGGGTTGGTAAAACTAATTCCCCAGTCATCTATCATAACTAAATACAAATCAGGAAATCCATGCTCTTTAGATTTTTCTCTCCATTTTTTCGTTGTATTTAAGATATCTGGGAATAATTGAGGCATAAATATAATTAACAAGGGTTTTCCATCAACCTTTAAATATCTATGATCCTTGAATAAATCTATAAGACTATCAATTAGATATTCATTTGATTCATCATCATGAATTTGCTCGAAGATGACTTCATCATTTCCTGCATCCCACTTTTTTGTCCAATTATGATTGGCAAATGTTATACAGAAATTCATTTCAATATTACTATGAATGAAATTATGTAGTGGCCTATACATTAATCTTTTCCCAGCGCTAAAATAGTAATAAAAAGAAAAAGTATTAATCCCGCTATCCATGGCCAATTGAGCTTGTTGCTCAAGAATTTCACTGCTACGAAGATCATAATATCCAAGTTCGCCTGGCTCAATGGGCTGCTGATGCCCATTAAACAAAGGCTTTGAATTAACAATATTTGTCCACTCAACAAAACCACTTCCCCAAGCCTTATTATTTTCACCAATCGGGTAAAATTGCGGCAAATAGAATGCGATTACATTTACTTGATCATTGGTTGGGAACCCGCTTTTTACACCACTTAATCCCATAGAAAGGCTATAAACTTCCTTGTCCATAATAGATTTTGGCCTATTAGATAAATAATTGAACGCCTCAATTACATCAATTAATTCAATTTCAGATGCAGCGCCAACCAAATTCCTTACAATCTTAAGGTGATCTCCCTCAGATGAATAGAAACCACTGTAAGGATGATATTTTTTAAAATTACCTAAAATCCCCAAGAGAATAATTGATTTAGCCTTCACGGAATTGGCGATGTGTGCTGGCCCACTATCAATGCCAATAAATATTTCTGATCGCGACAATAGTTCAGCAGTATCTAATATCGACAATTGCCCTCTAAGATCTTTGTATTTGCTATTATTTTTTACTAACTTACTGGTATCTTTATCTCCGCCAATTTCGATAACATGAATATTAGACTTTATTAGATAGTCGACTAAGTTGGACCATTTTTTTTCGTCCCAATCTCTGTTTTTATCATTAGACTTTCTATGTATTACGACAAAACTCTCAGGCAAGTCCAGCCTATCAACCCTTGAACGGTTTAATTCCTGAATATAAAGTTTTGGGTGGTCATTTCTATAATCTACACCTGCCCCAAGGGAAAATGCCTGCAATAAATTCCCATACTCATACCAATTTTGTATGTTTACCAATTGGTTTCCAAATTTTTTGTACAAAGGAATTCGACAGCACTCGCATTCCCTGTAATTAATATGTAGATCTATAACAATATCGCTGGAATGTTTAGAGATAACCATCCACTCCGTTAAACACTCAACATAAATTACCTCATCGATATTGGGGTTTGTTTCCAATATTTCTGAATAAATTTTTCTGCTAACCCATTTTATTTTTGAATTGGGATACTTATCCCTCATAATCCTTGAAACAGGCTCACAAGCAATTAAATCGCCCATGTGCTCAACCAACCCAATTAATACATTTTTTGTCATTTTTTATACGCTATTATTTGTAGTTCCGCGAAATCACTTCGGCCAATGTTAATTCTTTTTGATAATAAAAGTGATAAATACCTATTTATAGTATTAAATCCCGCGATAGATTTTCTTAAAATTTTATTTTTATTTACTGATGGCCTACCCCACAGTCCATCTAACTTTCTGTATTTATCTTTGTGTAGAGTATCGGCATAAATATTTGCGTCCCATCTGTCATGGAAGGAAATACTTAAATTTTCAAAACCAGCTCGCTCAAGTAAAATCGATAGCCCTTTAGCACTAATATGAAGGGTATGCAAAAACGGGGGCTGAGACCAAACCCAATCCATATCATGCTCTCTATAGCCCAGCCCATCGTAATTCGGGACTGCGATTATTAGCACGCCTCCACTTTTAAGGAGTCCACTCACATCACGAATAAAGCCATCTGGATTATTTGAGTGCTCCGCCGAATGAAGCGCAACAACTGAGTCCCACTTATCCTCTTTTAAAGTCTGATTTGTTGTATACGGATCATACGTTACGCTTTCATGCCCTCTCAATCTGCAGATTCTTGAGAAATATCCCAATCCCCCGCCATAATCTAATACTTTTTTGCCTAGTATATTTTTATACTCACCATATCTTAACCAGCTATCAACCAATTTAGCTAAAAGGTGATCTTGGTACCAACTGAAATTAAAAACATTTTCGTAAAACTTTTTGAGAAACCTGTCGCTAGGCATTGGACTAGTAAATGTACTTCCGCAGTCTATGCAATTTTTTAAGAAATAGACTTGGCCACCCTCAGACCATTCATAGCTTTTGTATTTTTTTAGATTAGTCGATTTGCAAAGAGGGCAAACTTCAAGCTGGCATTTATTCATATTTTTTAATAAAAAAAACTATAATTATTTATAAAGCTGATCTTATCTTATGGTTACTTACCACTATTTGAGCAGCAAAAGAAGCATATCGCTTATTTTTTGTTGAGGAAGAAGTGCTCCTATCACCTATTGTCCAATGTTATACCATACCAATATGGCCCATATCTTTGTATTCCAGAGCCGTATTGCGCAAAGCCAAACGTAGTTTGCACACGCCCAAAGCCCGCCAACTCCTTCGACCAACCTCCTTTTGTAAGCAACTAGATAATCGATGATTAACTTTGGAGAGATAGCTCCCCTTCCGGTCCGGCTTGGAATGAGGATAAATTCTCTGACCATCCAAGACTTTATCTTCATTACTGTACACATCTTTACACCAGGGCTTTTATTTATTTTTAGCGCTATTGACAGCAGAGCATCCCGATACAACTCATCATCTTGATCCAAAAATACTACCGAATCATCCATAGCAATCGACGATGCGGTATTTGATGCGGCGGAAATATTACCCCTATTATTCTAACTAAAACTGAGGTCTTGTAGTTTTCCATTTGGTGATTGTGCAGTAGACATTCAACATCACTGTTAACCGATTCATCATCGGCAATACAAAGCTCCCTATTAAAATATACCAGCCCAATTACAGAAAAAACTGCCTTTTTAGTCATTCAATATTAGGGTTAAAACTGGCATTACAACCGAAATTATTGCTTCAGAGTGTAAATGCGGTATGAAATCAGAACCTTTTTTAAAGCAGTTTTCATAACCCAGCAACTTGATTCTTAATCTTCTAATAACGAACTTAATTCCTAAAAAAATCCGTAATTTCCAAAAATTAGTATTAATTTCATTTGATTAAGGAGCTTTTTATAAAATCAAAAATCCTTCTAAAATATTGCTTATTTAAAGCCACCCTTAATTCATTAGCTACATAGGCCCTTATCACTCTCTCGCTCTCAACTTGAGTCTCGAGCAGCGCATTTGCATCCCTAAGCTCCTGAAGACTGCGGGAGTCGCTCTCAACTTGAGTCTCGAGCAGCGCATTTGCATCCCTAAGCTCTTGAAGACTATGCTTTAGGAAATTTGACTCATGCATCGAATTTATTGATTCAAACATTCTTGATTTAAGATGTTCTCTATGTAAGTCACTCAGCGAATTAAAGATCTCAATTAATTTCGAATAATTTTCTGAATTTAAATAATTTGGGAAATCCAAATGCTCACCGTTACACGGGTAATCCAAACCTTTAATTGGCAAGGGATTTAACTCGGTCAATACATATTGATCAATAAGACCTCTATTTATGTAAGTCAACTCCATTGTATCGGGGTATATCGTAAATTCATCCTCAAAAAATCTTCCGTAATTATTTCCATGTACATGAACCAAAAGAAAGTTTTCGTTAAATTTACTCAATATTGACTTCGCTAGCTTTTTATGAAATCCAATATCGTGAAGCTCAATAATTAAGCCACATATATTATCAAAATTAAATTTTTTTTCATCTTGAAATATTTTGTATTCGCCCCCCTCAATATCTATCTTTAGAAGAATTTTTTTATCTTCATCTAAATAAATTTTCCTGTGGTTCATAAAGGAATTTTTTGATGGTGCCACGTCCGTAGAAAGGCCCTCTTTGCAAAAAATTATTTCGGGAAAATAAATTATTGAAGATGGCGCATCGACGGTATGATCGAAAATCCTACAGCGGATGTTTTTTTCTTTAACAAAATCAATCTCAAAGCTAACATCTGAGCCAACCCCATAGGAGTAGATTACCTCCGTTTTATCAATTAATAATTGAGGCAACACATATCCACCGTCTCCTTTATTTCCAAATCTAACCATGAGGGAATCAATGGCCGCTAATCTTAAGAGGTTTTTAAAATTATCCATTTATCATTTTTACTCGCTCATCATAGATTTGATTGCGGGGCAGTCCAATGACTGCATGACTTGAAAATCTATCATCCCCAGATCTAACATCTACAATTAAGGCATCATGAACCCAACAATAATGAATATGATCACTTAATTTGCCTCGGGAAATGGCAACATCAACTAGATATCTATTATTAATTAAATGGGGAATGTTAAATTTCACAGCATAGATATACCTACAATCCTTGACTACCTTATATACCCCCTGATTTACCAATGAGTTACACCCAAAAATGTCGATGCCACGCTCATTTTTTAACATAAACCCTATAAATATCTCATCCAAATCTTCTTTAGCTAAAAACTCAATATTTAATTCAACAACATCACCTTGACCAAATTTATCAACCCTAACACCCTCATCATTTAAAAAAGCAGCGCCAATAACATTTATTCTGTCGCCTCCCAATCTTGGTAAGTGAGAAATATCCAAAATCTGATCAGATATTTTTTTTGAATCTGAGGTCTGCTCGCTAGAATTAATGAGATTCAAATTCTTAAAATTTATTATTTCAAAATATTTTTCGGCTACATCTTTTGTGTGACCCTGAAGAATTAGATTACCCTCGTGCAATAAAATCGCACGATTGCATATACTCAGAACAGAACTTAAATCATGCGAAACATAAATTATTGTGCAGCCTTGCTTTTTTAACTGGTCGATTCTTCGCAAACATTTTTGCTGAAATCTTAAATCTCCAACACTCAACGTTTCATCAACTATTAAAATATCTGGATCTATATTAATCGCAACTGCAAATGCAAGCCTTGCAAACATGCCGCTCGAATAAGTTTTAACTGGAAGATTTACGAAATCTCCTATCTCTGAAAACTCTATAATCCTCTCAAATCGATTATCAATTTCTTCACGAGACAAGCCCAATATGGCTCCATAAATATAAATATTTTCTTTTCCACTAAATTCAAAATTAAAACCGGCGCCCAACTCTAATAAAGCCACTACACGCCCTCTAATTTCAATACTGCCATGAGTAGGGCTCACTATTCCGGCAACTATTTGCAACAGCGTTGATTTACCAGCCCCATTTACCCCCAATATTCCTAAAGTCTCCCCCCTTGCAACTTGAAAGCTTACATTCTCGAGCGCAGTGAATTTTTTATAAAAACACTTCTCTGGGGAGCCAATTAATCTCGAAATAAATGAAAATACAATTTGAAACAACTTTTGACTTGGCTGGTCATAAATCCTGTACACCTTGCCAATTCGATCAACATGAATAATGACACCACTAGATGACATCAGGAAATCCTTTTTTGGTTTTTTGAAACCAAAAATATCCAAGCTGAAAAACCGCTAAGGAAGCAGCAAAATAGACGCCGAGCATTTTGAAGTTTGGCTGCCTTCCAAATATAAGAATATCTCTAACCTGCTCGATTTCAAAAGTTAGTGGATTCAACATTATCAACCATCTATATTCCTCTGGGATGGCGCTTATTGGATAAAAAACTGGGGAAAGGAAAATTAATATCATTGTTACAAAGCCAATAGACTGCCCAATATCCTTAATGAAAACACCTATCGAGGCCAGAACCCATGATAGCCCAATTGTAACTAATACCAGCGGAAACAATAAGATTGGCAAAAAAAATGTGGTCCAATATATAGACCCATTGAATATATAAAGCCCAATTAATAAAACAGAGAAGCTAATTAGCGCATGCGAAAGTTTGCCTAAAAAAAGTATGACTGGCAAAATCTCCAACGGAAAAACAATTTTTTTTACATAATTAATATTGACTTGCATTAACCCTGGTGCAGAATTCAAGGTCTCAGAAAATAGGGTATAGATAATCATTCCCACAAATAGAATAAATGCAAACTCTGTCTTACTTTCAGACCCTATATTACCCCATCGTGATTTAAAGATTACTGAAAATACAATTGTGTAGATTGTGAGCATCAAAATCGGATTAAAGAAAGACCAAGCCAACCCCATTACTGAACCCTTATAACGCCCAATTACCTCGCGCTTAGTCATTTGGTAAATCAGATGACGATTTTTTAACATATTTTGAGCAAAAGCCATCAAAGAAGTTGATTGTGCTTGATGAGGATTGAACGCAAATTTCATATGGACTGGTTTTATATTTTTTTTATTAATGCTGCCAAATAAAGGCTAAATGTTCCGCGTCGAGTTTGACGATAGAGGCCACAGACCCCCATCAAACGAAAACGGTCTTTAACATCGGCGCTTCTTAATGTCTCAAATATCCTCAAAATATCTTGATGATTTTTTACTAACAGATGATTTACCTTCTTGAGCACTTCTAAATTTTGCGTATTCCACCCCCGAAAGCGTCCCTGCAAGAGCATCCACACACGCTCCATCTTTGCAGGAAACGAGTTATTGCCGCCCACCAATGCAAATTCATGTTGGCGATAGAGTAATTGCGGATTGCGATCATAAAATACATCGCCTTCTACGCCGCTAATGAGTTGGTACATCCACCAATCATGAGAGGGCACATCGACTGGACCTACTTTTTCTAATAACAATTTTGCAACTTGGTTAAACACCATCGTATTGCCACCAGCAATACTTTGCACCAAAGCATTTCTAAAACTTGGTGGAAAGACAAAGAGTGGCGATATACCACAAGGCTTTAATTTCTCGGTGACATATTTAGTTCGACCACAATATAGATATGGAATATCGACTTGTTCATTGCCAATAATATTTTCTAATGCAACGGTAAGCTTATTTGGCAGCCACACATCATCTTGATCACAAAACGCATAGTATTCCGCAAGAATATTTGGATCACACGCCAGCGATAAAAAATTCTGGCAAAAACCTTTTTGCGGACCATTACGAATCGTTATTTTTCCGGGAGGCCATTTGACTTGATATTGCTGCAGTACTTCTAGAGTGGCATCGGTGGAGCCATCATCACTGGCAATGACCATCCAATTTTGGTGAGTCTGCTTTTCTAGAGAATCGAGCTGCTCGGCTAAAAACCGTGCCCCGTTATAGGTGCACAGCAATATCGCCACTAAGGCAGAGGCAGAATCTCCGGCAACGCCTGCAGAATCCCCCTCAAAACCCCCTCCCCCCCCTAAGTTATCACTTTTCTCAATAAGATCATTCATTTACAGTATTTTAGACTCAAAAACTAGCCAATTTTGATCGATTACTAAAAACAAATCAAACCCCAGCGGGACATAACACTATTTAGATTCCACAATTATAACGGGGGGGGGGAATTAGCTACTTAGGCGCATAGGTTAACCCTCAAATTCTTCTAAAAGCACCAATGTAGATAGTAAGATCGCTAATACCGTTTATCAATCAGTCAAAATAAACCAATATCAGTTGCCGGCCACAATCGACATCACCGCCATACGCACGGCAATACCAAAAGTCACTTGTTTGAGAATCACGGCTTGAGGACCATCTGCCACTTCTGAATCAATTTCTACACCACGATTCATAGGGCCTGGGTGCATCACAATCGCATCCGGCTTAGCAAGCTTGAGTCTTGCAGGTGTCAAACCCCACTGTTTGAAGAATGCATCACCTTCTGGCACTTGTCCTGCTTCCATGCGTTCTTTTTGAATTCTGAGGGTCATCACCACATCCACATCTTTTAAACCTTCTTCGATGTTGTTGAAGATTTTGACACCCATCATATTCAAATCTTTGGGTAATAAACTTTCTGGTCCAATCGCACGAATCTCAGGACAGCCCAAAGTTGTTAATGCATGAATATTCGATTTAGCCACACGACTATGAACAATATCCCCAATGATAGCGACTTTGATCTTTGTGAAGTCTTGTTTGTAATGCCGCATGGTGTACATATCCAGTAAACCTTGCGTTGGGTGTTGATTGGTGCCATCACCCGCATTGATCACGTGCACGTGTGGTGGTAGATGCTGCGCTACTTCAACGGCTGCGCCCGTGGTTTTATGACGCACCACGAAGATATCCGCTTGCATCGCCACCAAGTTATCAATCGTGTCTAAAAGAGTTTCACCTTTAGCGGTCGATGATGTCTGTATGTCTAGATTCACCACATCCGCAGATAAGCGCTTAGCAGCAATCTCAAACGTCGTTCTGGTGCGCGTGGAATTTTCAAAGAAGAGGTTAAAAACGTTTTTACCTCTGAGAAGTGGTACTTTTTTCACTTCTCGATCCGCATCACTCACGGACACAAACTGTTGCGCCGTATCCAAGATGTGCAGAATATGCTCCTTGGATAAACCTTCTAGAGTCAATAAATGGGTGAGTTTACCTTGATCGTTGAGCTGTAGTTGGCTAGGAATTTTGGTCATCTTGGATAGGTATTTTAATCTGATTTAAATACTTCTATTAAAAGTCAGCTCTTCATCTCTGTGGTGAAGCTAAAGCGACCATCTTCAGACTGATCCAAGACCAAGATTTGCTTATCCGCCACTTGAACCCTAGCACCCTTAAAGGTGGCATCAACTGGTAACTGGCGACGATGGCGATCTGCCAAAACCGCCAAATCAACTTTTGCAGGTCGGCCGTAATCAAATAATTCATTCAAAGCAGCTCGTACGGTTCTACCGGTATCCAAGACATCATCAACCAAGATGATGTGCGCACCTTCCACCTCAAACGGTAATTTGGTAGACATGCCTTCGGCACTATTAAAAGCCTTCACCCCTTTTTCAGAGTAATCATCACGATGGAATGACACATTGACCACGCCATAAGTTGCTAGACTTAGATCTTTTGCTAAACGCTCTGCCACCCAAGCACCCCCACTGGCTAAACCTGCCAACTGAAAATTAGGACTGACTGTTTGTTGGTTTTGAAGTTGAGTCAAAAGAACTTGATACAAGTCTTCTGCGTTTGGAATGTTTGTCATAGTCATCGTTTTAGTTATCGCTGCGCTGTCTGTAACTTAGGTTTTGTATCAATTTTCTACCATCATTGATGCTTAGCTTAGCTCATCTTACTCTTTAGAACATCAAGCTTGTAAATACTGTTGCAATATTAATTGGGCTGCCAATGCATCATTGCCGCCATCTACGGACACTGAGGTATACCGCTCATCTACCCAAACGACTTCCATTTGGAATCTACCTTTGAGTTGATTACCGAAGCGCTGCACTTTTTGCGTCATTGCATGCTCAGCACCATCAGGATGTTTGGGTAAGCCCACCACCAATAATTGCGGCTGCCATTCGTCAATGAGTTGCTCGATGGCTTTAAAACGTTTGTCCTGATTAGGTTCTTGAATGATTTTGAGTGGCTCTGCTGTTTGAGTGACAGTATTACCCACCGCCACACCAATTCTTTTTTCACCATAATCAAAAGCCAAGATGGTTTGAGCCATAGTGGCTTTTGCAGTGACAAATAATGAATCGTCTTGAGTCATTAAGCGTGACCCGCCTCACTGGATAAAAAACTTGGATCTATGCCAAGCAGCGCCAATACTTGTTGGTATTTATCTTCATCAGGGGTTTCAAAGATAATTTGCGCCATCTGATCAACAGGTGCTTGCACATTTAACCAACCATTACGAGCTATCTCATCTTCTAATTGACCAGCACTCCAACCGGCATAACCCAAGGTCATTAAAAATCGCTTAGGGCCCTCACCAGCCACCAGAGCTTCCAAGACATCTTTAGATGTGGTCATCGCCAAGCCACCGGGTATTCTGAGTGAGGAACTGTATTGACCAGTTGGCTGATTGTGTTGATGTTCATGCAAGACAAAACCTCGGTCTGTTTGCACAGGCCCACCGAAATAAACCGGTTCATGAGCGGTTGGCTGAATTTCTAATTGAAGATCAATTTTGTCAAAGAGCGTGGCCAAGTCAACATCCGTGGGTCGATTGATCACCAAGCCCATTGCACCATTTTGAGTGTGGTCACACACATAAACAACACTACCAGTGAAATTGTCATCCACCATGCCCGGCATAGCAATTAAGAACTGGTTGGCTAGATGCTTCGCATCATCTGCTAAATCTATCATGGCTCAATTTTATCTGATTGCAACAAATACTGACCAGTCAAATAAGTTGGCAGCTTATCGCCCTGAAAGATGGATATCCCTATAAAATGAAACTATAAATGGTGAAAAGAGTCTAAAGCTAAGACCGACACCTCTGGAGACAATATGACTGCTACCCATGGCCCCAATAGCTTAGTTTGGTTACGACGTGATTTAAGGCTTCATGATAACCATGCTCTTTGCATGGGGATCAAGTCCTGCCAACAAGTTTGGGTAGCTTTTGTTTTTGATACAGATATTCTGTCGCACTTACTAGATAGAGGTCTCACCAAAGATCGACGTATCGACTTTATCTGGCAATCTCTTCAAGAAATTGATACTGAACTACGAGCCAAAGGTGGTGGCTTAATCGTGCGTCACGGTAAAGCGACCGAGATCATTCCTCAATTAGCCAAAGACTTGGGTGTTCAAGCAGTCTTTACTAACAAAGATTACGAACCCGCTGCCATTAAAAGAGATCGAATTGTTGCACTTTCATTAGAAAAATCAGACATTGCGTTTCATAGTTTTAAAGATCAAGTGATCTTTGAGCACCAAGAAGTGCTCACAGGTCAAAAGGGTGTTTTCTCCGTATTCACACCTTATAAAAATGCGTGGTTAAAAAAACTCCAAGCCAGCGATATAGATAATCATGCAGTTGATTTAGATAAGGGGTCTATTGCTCCAATACCCAAAACCATCGATTTGCCGTGTCCATCCTTGAAAGAGATGGGATTCGAGCCCACAGGCATTGAATCCTACTTACCTTCCGGCATGTCAGGTGCATCACAACTCTTTGAAGAATTTCAAGATCGCATTGATCACTATCACGCCACGCGTGATTACCCATCCGTCAAAGGCCCTAGTTATTTATCGGTGCACTCACGCTTTGGCACGATCTCCATTCGAGCGTTGGTTCGTGAAGCACATCAGCGTATGTTGGCTGGCAGTATGGGAGCCACGATTTGGTTATCAGAACTTATTTGGCGTGATTTCTATTTCATGATTTTGAGTAATCATCCCCACTTGGCTCCCACTCAAAATAAGCAATCAATCATTCATGGCACGTCTGGTCACGAATCTTTCAAACCTGATTACGACAAGATTACTTGGGAAAGCGGCCTTAAAGCTCAAAAATTATTCAAAGCTTGGTGTGAAGGAAAAACTGGTTATCCACTGGTGGATGCAGCCATGCATCAACTCAGCCAAAGCGGTTACATGCATAACCGCTTACGCATGGTGGTGGCTTGCTTCTTGATCAAAGACTTAGGCATTGATTGGCGCTGGGGTGAGCAATACTTCGCCGATCATCTCAATGATTTTGACTTTGCTGTCAACAATGGTGGCTGGCAGTGGGCTTCATCAAGTGGCTGTGATGCGCAACCGTATTTCCGGATCTTTAATCCAACCACTCAATCTGAGAAATTTGATGCAGAAGGCAAATTCATTAAAAAGTATTTGCCGCAATTATCTAAACTCTCCAAGAAAACGATTCATGCCCCATGGTTGGCAGGTGATATTGAATTAGAGATTGCAGGTATTCGCTTGGGTAGAGACTATCCATTGCCGATTGTGCAACACGATGAAGCCAGAAAAAATACTTTAATTAGATACTCAGTGGTGAAGAAAGAATCTATCTAAAAGTTAAACGGACTCAGCCGGGTCACATCCCTACTGGCTTTTTAAGTCCTGCCACTTGCACCAATTGTGGCTTCTTACCCAAAGACATGGCGCTTAACCGCCCCCCCCAAACACAACCCGTGTCCAAACCCACCACATTCTTTTTCCTCAAAAGACCAAGTGTCGACCAGTGGCCAAACACCACCTTGGCATCTTGTGTTTTTCTGTTTGGCACTTCAAACCAAGGCATATAGCCCTTGGGGGCATCGCCAGCACCCTCTTTACTCATAAACTCCATCACGCCTTTAGAGGTACAAAAACGTAAACGTGTGAATGAATTAATAATGACTCTTAGGCGCTCAGCGCCTTTGAGTTTGTTATTCCATTGATTGGGCGTGTTGCCATACATTTCAATAAGTGACTTGGCATAGTTTTTATGGCGCAAGACTTTTTCTAGTTCGTGTGCCAACTCCAAAGTTTGGGTCACATCCCATTGTGGCAGGATTCCCGCATGCACAAATAGGGTATTAAAGTTATCTTTACCACTATATAAAGCCATTGGGCGATGCCTTAACCAATCAATCAATTCTTTTCTATCAGGTGCCTTGAGGATGCCATCCAAGGTATCCAATGATTTAGGGCCACGTATGCCGGCATCTCTGGCGAGTAAATGTAAGTCATGGTTACCCAAGATGCATTCAGCATGACCTGCTTCTTGCAAAGCTTTCAATGTGCGCAACACTTCTAAGGAGTCTGGCCCACGATTAACCAAATCACCCACGCAAATAATTTTTGATTGCTTGGGTAATTGGCGAATAAGTTGCTTGAGTTGTTGATGACAACCCTGCACATCTCCAATGGAAAATATGTCATTCATCGATTACTGTGACATGGCAGCAAATGATGCTTCTACCGCTTTGAACATTTCTGCTAATACCGCATCATCATGAGCAATCGAAATAAATCCTGCTTCATAAGCCGATGGCGCCAAATACACACCGTTATCCAACATCAGATGGAAGAACTTTTTGAAGTCTTCAATGTTACTGGCGGTCACTTCTGCATAAGAAGTCGGTACTTTTTCTGCGAAGTACAAACCAAACATACCACCCACACTGTCCACTGAAAATTGGATACCTGCTTTTTGAGCTCTTTCTTTCATGCCATCCACAAACTTTTTGGTTTGTGTGGCTAAGCAGTCATAAAAACCTGGCTGAGTGATGATGTCTAAATTTGCCAAACCAGCAGCCACTGCCAATGGATTACCAGACAGAGTACCTGCTTGATACACATTACCAATCGGTGCTAATTTATTCATAATATCTGAGCGACCACCAAAAGCAGCCATGGGCATACCGCCACCCATCACCTTACCGAGGCAAGTTAGGTCAGGTTGGATACCGTGCAAACTTTGCGCACCACCCAAAGCCACTCTGAAACCCGTCATCACTTCGTCATAGATTAAAACAGCACCCTCTTTGCTGGTGAGTTCACGCATGGCTTTCACAAATGCAGGGCTTGGCTGAATCAAATTCATATTGCCTGCAATGGGCTCAACAATCAGCGCCGCGATCTTACCAGCATTTTGTTTAAAGGCTAATTCTAAAGCCTCTACATCGTTATACGGAAGAACTAACGTATGCTTTACCAAGTCTTGTGGCACACCACCGGAGGATGGTGCATTTTGGGTGCTATCGGCAAAGGTCAACATGCCTGAACCAGCTTTAACTAACAAGCTATCTGCATGGCCGTGATAACAGCCTTCAAATTTGATAATCAAATCACGACCCGTAAAACCACGCGCTAGACGCAAGGCACTCATGGTTGCTTCAGTACCACTTGATACCAAACGCACTTGCTCAATACTTGGCACCAACTGGCAGATACGCTCTGCCATCACTATTTCAGCCTCTGTGGGTGCGCCATAACTAAAACTATGCACAGCAGCGTCTTGTACCGCCTTCACCACAGCAGGATGTGCGTGACCGACAATCATCGGACCCCATGAGCCAATGCAATCAATATATTTCTGATCATCAGCATCCCAAAAGTAAGCGCCCTTTGCACGTTTCACAAAACATGGCACACCACCCACCTGACGAAATGCACGTACTGGAGAGTTCACTCCCCCAGGGGTGGTCTTTTGGGCTCTTAGAAATAATTCTTCGTTTTTACTCATGAACGGATATCAATCAAAAATTAATAATGCCAAAATATTGGGCTTAAAACTTCAAAGCCACCCGAAGGTGGCTTTCTGAACTTGATTGACTTAGATAACTGTCATCTCAAAGTCTTCTTTGCGTGCACCACACTCTGGGCAAGTCCAGTTCATTGGAACGTCTTTCCACAAAGTGCCCGGGGCAATGCCTTCATCAGGAAGACCCGCTTCCTCATCGTAAACCCAGCCACAAATCAAACACATATAAGTTTTAAATTCCATAGTAACCTTAAATATAACTATCTTTGCAATAAAAAATTATCGATTTTTGAAAGAAATTAACTTACCAAAAAAAACATTAAAAATAAACGTACAACATAACTGAGAAGCTTTTGCTAACTCCAACTGGATATTACAAAATAAAAAAAACTTTAGCAGAATTAATCCTAGCGCACCCGAAATACCTAACTGAAACACAAAATAAATGAAATTTTTCAAATATATACGATTAACTTGAAACGTTATAAAAGTATGGCCAAGAAAAGCAAATACAGAAACAACCGCAAGCGAAATTAGATATGAATCAGTAATCGTCAATAAAAAGTATCGATGAAAAGTTAGAAACAATAAAAAATCAAGCGATGCGCAAATACACGAAACAACTCCATGCAAAAAAATTATTTTTATATGTTTTGATTGAATTAGTTTAAATAACAGCTTCATTTCCCAATACTTTTCATCTCAAATCTAAACAAACGACATTCCAAAGGACCGTTGAATAATGGCGTGCGTTTAGATTCTTTCATGCGCAACTGTCCAGGCAGGCCCATGTCAGCCGTCAATACATCAACCTGCCAACCCTGGAAGTTATCTTTAAGGTGCTTACCGAATTGATTGAGAAATTCCATGAACTCAGGGGAATTATTGTTCTTGGGCAATGCATCACGCGCACCACGACCTTTGACACGCTCACTGCCATCGCGTCCACCTTTGATTTCTAATCGTTCGCCATAAGGCGGGTTAAAGAGCATGACACCAGGCTCTGTAAATGGTGATTTAGCGACCAAGGCATCGATTTGTCTCACATTGGACAGGACACCCGATTGCACTGGCAAACCTGCACGCTTCCAGTTGCTTTTCACCATCGTGATCATGTTTTCATTGATGTCACAGGCGGCCATCTTGAGTTTGTTCGCATTCGCTAAACCCACTTCAATATTTTTCTTGGCCACTTCGCACAAAGCATCCCACTGCTTTTTAAGCTCAGGGGTATTAAATGGTTTTAAACGTTGAAATCCAAAACCTTGATCCGCCCCCACCAGATCAACTCGGGTGGGGCGATATCGGGTGAACTTACTTGGCTGGGATTTATCTTGCACAGCTGGAGCAGGCCCTTCTGTTGGTTTTGTATTTAATAATCCAGCCCGAATAGACCCCGACGGGATACCCAAACCACGATAAGCAGCTTCAATCAAAAATGTTCCGCTACCGCACATGGGGTCGAATAATGGTTGTTCCGGCTTCCAGCCAGTTAAAGCCAAAATACCTGCGGCCAAATTCTCTTTAAGTGGTGCAGCACCTTTATCGTCTCTCCAACCGCGCTTGAATAAAGATTGACCGCTGGTATCTATATACACAGTCGCATGAGTGGCGGTTAAATGCGCTTGTACACGTACATCTGGTAATTCAGTATCGATATTGGGACGAGCACCTTTGACTTCACGCAAACGATCACACACGGCGTCTTTGATTCTCAAAGTCACAAAATTAAGACTCGTTAGTGGTGAACGGTGAGCAGTTAAATCCACTCGCATGGTTTGATCCGGGGTGAACCAATCTTCCCAACTTAAAGATCTCACCGCTTTATAAACATCGTCTTCTTTGCGATAAGCCACATGCGTCATTTGCAATAAACAACGACTGGCAATGCGCGAATGTAAGTTAATGGCCAATGCAACTGACATGGGGCCAGCCACACCTAAGCCACCCGTATTATTCGGTGGAGGGGGATCAATGACCCAAGCACCCAATGATTTGACTTCAGGTCTCTCAGAGATTTCTTTGAGCTCTTCGGCCAAAGGAATTTCTAGCCCTCTTGGGCAAACGATAAAGAATTTCATGGTGAAACCTTTTAAATTATTTTTTAATCTTCTCGATTAAAAAGGTTTAACAACCACCAAGATGCTCACGATCAAGAAAACAATCACGGGCAATTCATTGAACCAGCGATACCAAACATGAGAACGTTTGTTCATGCCGGCTCTGAATTTCTTATAGATAGAACCACATGCGTGGTGATAGCCCAAAAGAATAAAAACCAAAAATAGCTTGGCATGCATCCAACCAGAACCTGGTCCCTTACCCACGCCGTAATACAACCAAAGGATTAAACCGAGAACAACACCTGGGATCATCAAAATCGTCATGAAGCGATACAAGCGATGAGACATGCCCAATAGACGTTCTAATGTAGCTGGATTAGTCTCTTGAGCCATGTTGACATAAATGCGTGGCAAATAAAACAAGCCAGCAAACCAAGCGGCTACAAACAAAATATGAAAGGCTTTTAAATACAAATACGCACTGCTCATCACCACATTCACTGATTCATTCATCTCAACCATCCCTTTAGGTTTACACACCATTGACTCCTCATCATTCATTCTGAATGATGAGGTTAATTAAAAACTTTCCAAGCCTAAGCCTTAGTCTCCAACCCCAGCTCAACTCCAAATACCAACTGCTTCTAACTACTCACTGATTAGGTACGTATCTCGCCTTGACCAAAGACGATGTATTTCATCGAGGTCAAACCTTCTAAGCCCACAGGACCTCTGGCATGTAGTTTGTCGTTAGAAATACCAATTTCGGCACCCAAGCCATATTCAAAACCATCAGCAAAACGAGAGCTGGCGTTGATCATCACACTCGCACTGTCCACTTCTCTTAAAAAGCGCATACCTGCTGAATAGTCTTCCGTGATAATGCAATCGGTGTGGTGGCTGCCATACTGATTAATGTGGTCAATCGCTTCATCCATATTGCTGACTGTTTTAATTGACAAAATTGGTGCCAAGTATTCTGTTGACCAATCTTCTTCAGTGGCATCCACTAAGTTCTTAATACCTGCAGCCTCAAGTGCTTGTTTAGTCTTTTTGCAAACGCGCAACTCCACACCTTTGTCTTGATAAATTTTGCACAAGGGTAATAAAGAGTCTTTTATGGCGGCCTCATGGACCAATAATGTTTCCATGGTGTTGCATGGCGCATAGCGTTGGGTTTTGGCGTTGTCACAGACCTTGATGGCTTTCGCAAAATCTGCCAAAACATCAATGTATGTGTGGCAAATACCATCCAAGTGTTTGATCATGGGCACTCTGGCTTCAGCCATCAAACGCTCAATCAAACTCTTGCCACCCCGCGGCACGATGACATCAATGTATTCATTCATGGTGATCATGGCACCCACGACCGCACGATCGGTGGTTTCAACGACTTGCACCGCATCTGCTGGTAAACCAGCTTTGGCCAAACTTTCTTGAATGAGTTTTGCTAGGGCAGTATTCGAATCAATCGCTTCTGAACCACCACGCAAAATCGTGGCATTACCAGACTTCAAACAAAGTGCTGCGGCATCGATGGTGACGTTTGGACGAGATTCATAAATGATGCCAATGACTCCCAATGGCACACGCATTTGTCCTACTTGAATACCCGATGGCATTTTTCTAATATTACTCATTTCACCAATAGGATCAGATAGCTTGGCAATTTGCTCCAAGCCCTCTGCCATGGTGGCGATGGTTTTGTCGGTAAGTGTCAAGCGATCGATGAAAGCACTGTCTTGGCCATTAGCTTTGGCTCGATCAATGTCTTTAGCATTCACAGCTTTTAGAGCTTCGGCATTCTTGCTAATTAAACAGGCCAAATGCACCAAAGCCTCATTTTTTGAGGCAGTCGATGCCTTAGCCATGGCCCAAGATGCCTGGCGTGCTTTTTGACCAATGGCCTTCATCAAGGCAATTGCATCGGTATTGGCGTTGTTTTGAGTGTTCATAGGCATTACTTTAAAGGAAATATGCTCAGCAAGCACCCTTTTAGCCTATATCTGAATCACTGATTTGGCCTGGATGCCCTGATTAGCCAACTTTCCCATCCCATCCAGAAAGCTGATTTCTAAAAGAGTGATTGCGCCCGAGACAGTAGCCTCTGATTTTTGTACTAACTTAGCCGCCGCTAATAGAGTGCCTCCGGTTGCCAAGACATCATCAATCAAAAGTACTTTCGCACCCTTGGGCAAAATCGTTTTTTGCATTTCTAGCAAATCAGAGCCATATTCCAAGCCATAACTTTCTTTATGAACCTCAAGTGGCAGCTTATTGGGTTTTCTGGCCAAAATCAGTGGCTTGGATAAATGATTGGCCAAAGCTGCACCAAAGATGAATCCTCTAGACTCAATACCCAACAAATGGGTGAAATCTAAATCTTCAGATACTTGGGCCAACTGAGAAACTGACTCCTTAAATGCTTGTGCATCAGCCAATAATGGAGAAATATCCCTGAACATAATCCCTGGCTTGGGAAAGTTAGGCACGACTAGTAGATAATCCAATAAATTCATCAACGCATTCCCATGAAAAATACTTCCATCATTATCACCGCCTTAGAAGGCGAACTAAACCCCAATCACATACCATCAGGTATTCCAATTATTTATTCGGGCGTTGGAAAAATTAATGCCACGATTGCTACGCTTAAAGCCATCCAAGAGTTTAAACCCAAGCAAATCATTAACTTTGGCACTGTAGGAAAAATCAATTCTCAGTTACATGGTCTCTTAAGAATCAACAAGGTAATTCAAAGAGACATGGAAACAGAGCCCTTAGCCCCGCGAGGAACAACTCCTTTCTGCAAGAAACCTTCCGAGTATTTTTCTGAAAGCGGTGTTCACACTTGCGGCACTGGTGATAGCTTTGTCACATCTCAAGATGATTGGTTAATTCAGCAAAATGTTGATGTTGTTGATATGGAATTATTCGCAATCGCCGCTGTAGCTAATGAGCATCAAATTCCATGGTTATCGTTCAAATACATTACCGATGATGCCAATGCAAATTCAGGTAATGATTGGCAAGAAAAAATCAATGCTGGAGAAAGATTATTTTTAGAACAGCTTAAATTACTACTAGCTTAGACAAAAAGACGCCCTAACATCCTCAAGCCATCCCAAGGATCACTGGGCAGTTTTTCTAGGATGAGGCCATCACCTTTGCGGATTTGTAAGCCTTTGGATTGTTTATCTAAGCCACTGAGTACTGTCAGCGCTTTTTGCAAGCGATCAGTGCTGAGTCTTTGAAGCGCTTGAGGGATTATTCTTTCTTTATTGCCCCAAACACGGTTCATCTTCATGAGCATTTGCAAGTGATCTCCTCGATCAACACCCTGGCGTAATCGGTTGAGCAATCTCACCTCTTCTGTGACACTCCAAAGTATCAAAACCAATGGCTCACCTTCCCCCTGCAAGCTATCGACCATGCGATTGAATCTGGCCAAATCACCTGAGAGTAAAGATTCAGTTAATTGGAAGACATCATATCTAGCCACATTGAGTACAGCATCTTGAATATTTTCTTCGGTGAGCGTTCCTTCTGGATATAACAAGCCCAGCTTTTGCACCTCTTGATGAGCTGCAATCAAGTTACCCTCTATTTGATTGGCCATGAACTGCAGAGCTCGTTGACCTGCCTCACCCGCCTCAACTTGTTGATCTTGCTTTTTCAATCGGGTTGCAATCCAATTCGGTAAATGGGTGCGGTCAATTGGATCAATTCTGACTGCTGTGCCAACCTCATCCAAAGCAGTAAACCAGGTTGATTTTTGTGTCTGAAAATCTACTCTGGGTAAAAAGATACAGGTCACTGTATCCACAGTATCTTTGTTTTTTATTTGATCTTGTATTTGGGCACAAAATTGTTTAATGGCATCCGATCCATCTCGCCCAGGCTTACCTGTGGGTATGCGTAGCTCCACATAACGCTTATCACCAAATAAAGACATGGTTTGACCTGCGTTCATGAGCGCAGACCAATCAAAACCTTTTTCATGCATCATGACTTCCCGCTCCGTGTGACCATGGGCCATCACCATGGCACGCAACTGATCTTGAAGCTCCATGACCAATAAGGGTTCATCACCAGATAAAACGTACAAGGGATGGGGACCAATTTTTTTTGCTTGGGCCAAATGAGCCTCAAACGCATCCACCTTCAGCATATTTAGCGACTCTTTGGCGTTGACTCAGCAGGAGCTTTTTGAGTGGGTAATTTTTTAATAGAAGCCAAACGGCGCATCAATTGCGAAACGATATCAATGCGCATTGTTTTAACAAACTCAGCCACCTGCTGATCAAATGCTTGAACATTGGATTGATTGAAATCAATATCACGCGTGAGATAAATATCAGACTCAGGGATTAATTCAATGCCGTTAGGGTCAAAGGCTCTAAAAATAATTCTAGTAATGATGCGGTAGGCTGTGATTTGACCACCACTGTTGTACGACAGAACCTGACGGGCATTTTGCTCAGAAATGATCTCAAGCACCAATTCAGCTTCTTTGACCAACTTAACAATCTGAATGTCATTGACACGAAACATCATGTCCAAGTCATCCCGTAACTCGGGTGTCATGTTGCCGCTGATCAAAATATTCTTATAGGGCAGATCTACCTTGCCACGCAAGCGCCATCCACATGCACTCAAGACACTCATCGCCAACAAAGAAACACCACCCCCCAAGAGCTGACGGCGCCCAGTTGAATGTGTGGTGATTGGTTTGCTCATGATTTAGCTATTTTGCTCTATTTCAATCTCAATGGGTCATCTGATCAATAAAAACGACTGTTCTCTTTGGTTTGCTTAGTTAGTTTGCTCTATTCTTTAAATCACAATATTGACCAAACGCTTCGGAACAACAATCACTTTCTTAGCTAGCGCCCCGTTCATGGCTTTTACAGCAGCATCACAGGCCAAGGCCAAGGATTCAATCGTGGCTTGATCAGCATCCACCGGCACCAAGACTTGGCCTCTTAACTTACCGTTCACCTGAATCATCAAAGTGATTTCATTTTGAACCAAGGCTGATTCATCAACTTCGGGCCATGGAGCATCCAATAAATCACCCCATTGCTGAACATATCCAGCGGCATTCCAAAGTGTGAAGGTGATGTGCGGCACCACAGGGTATAAAACTCTTAACAAGATACCCAAAGTCTCACGACGCACTTCAGGACTGACTGTCTTAGCTTGCTCCAAAGCATTGAGCATTTTCATGGTGGCAGAAACCACCGTGTTGTATTGCTTGCGCTGGTAGTCAAAATTAGCTTGCTTTAAGACACCATGAATTTCTAAACGCAAAGCTTGATCGGCTTCCGATAAATTCGCAGGAAGCTCATGCTTGGCTGACTGAATCACTGCTGCATGGGTTGAGCCATAAGACCATAAACGGCGCAAGAAGCGAGAAGCTCCCTCAACACCAG
>JACCDV010594375.1_pt1 | contig 86634 bp, 88 predicted proteins | sample 7446131 | NCBI WGS metagenome assembly JACCDV01 (sample SAMN15323448, study PRJNA562643) | freshwater metagenome | isolation source: river surface water | place: USA:Blue River Watershed | collected 2017-08-17
AAATTGACGAGGGTCAAAGTTTTTCGGTGGTTGTCGATTACGCTCACACACCTGATTCCTTGAAAGCGATTTACGCTGCATATCCGGGTAGAAGAAAAATTTGTGTACTCGGGAATACCGGAGGTGGACGCGATTCCTGGAAACGGCCAGAAATGGGGAAAATTGCTGACGAAATGTGTGCCGAAATTATTTTGACGAATGAAGATCCATACGACGAGGACCCAAAGAAAATTGTTGACGAAATGGCACGAGGGATGAAACGAATTCCAAAAATTATTATGGACAGAACAGTAGCCATCAGAGAAGCACTTCACGTTGCATCGGGAAACGACGTGGTGCTTATTACAGGGAAAGGAACGGATCCCTTTATTATGGAAGCGCGAGGGAAGAAAACGCCATGGAGCGATTCACGTGTGGCTCGAGAGGAACTACGACGCATGCGTCAGACAAAAGAAACCACACGCTCCTGATTGAATAGCATAGAGAAGGCGCGTACACTCTAGAGTATGAAGACTGAGCGTCGCACGGAACGAGGAATCAGCGCAATCGGCACATTGATCGCCTTCATTCTTTTTTTAGTCTTTCTCGGGATCTTGTGGGCTTCGACCGGTGGCCCTGATCGCCCCATCTCGCACGCTGGCCCTTTTCTAAAACCACCAACTGCCCCGAGCGTGCAGCTCGGCATTGGCCAAGTGCAGGGGTCAACATTTGAAGCAGATTCGACACAGATAGAAGACGTGGAGCGCGATACGGAGACATTACTGACCCGTTTTTTCAATACAAGCCCTTCACAATCGGGGGCTACTCAGACTGATTCTCCGTACTCAAAGGACATCGTTGTGTCGCGTGCTGGCTCATACGCTTCAGATCCCAATGCTGAATATATTCTGATTGAAACAAGCGCTGGCACAACTCGAACAATAACTATCACTGGGTGGACGCTCGAAAGCCGCGCAACTGGGATTCGTGTACCAATCGGTGGCGCAGCGTACATCCCACTACTCGGAGGTGTGAGCACTGAACTCCCAATTTCACTCGCCCCCCAGTCACGCGTCTACATAACGACAGGGCGCTCTCCAATTGGCTCTTCATTTCGACTGAGCAAGTGCACAGGATTTTTTGAGCAATACCAAAATTTTGATCCAGAATTAGAGCGAAGCTGTCCAAATCCGCGAGATGAGTTGTTTTCATACCCAGAAAAGGCGGGTAACAGTCCGGCATGCATAGATTTCATCGACCGCGTTCGCTCGTGCGAGCTCTACACAAACGACATTCCGTATGACGTTGGTACACAATGCAGAAGCTTTATACAGAACGACCTAACCTACAACGGATGCGTCGCCCTCCATAGAAATGACACAGACTTTACACGAAATGAATGGCGAATTTTCTTAAATCGCCAGCAAGAATTATGGAACAATACGCACGACCAAATTAGACTTTACGACGAAAGCGGTAAATTAGTGTCGGTTGTCACGTACTAATCGTTACGCGAAACTAAGGAAAGCGGGCTAATTGAGTCCCCTTGCGGTAACAGTATGAGCCGTTTGGTTCTATGCAGTCGAATAGGTACTCGCTCTACCCCACCCCTCCGTCTTCGAATCAAAAAATGAGCACCATGGGCCTCGACAATCACACCGCGCGCAATTAATTGCTGAAACGCTTCGCTTCGCGCAGCAATAAACTCGTCTGTATTTGTATGCCGGGAACTCATCCCGCCGGCTTCTGTATTCATGATTGCGTAACTATACGACCTCTTGTGCACGCGTCAATGCATACGCGTTGAGCGAGCGTGGAAAAGAATAATACCCGCGCTCACCGACACGTTGAGCGACTCCTTCTTTCCATGCATTGGTATTTCAGAAATTGCATCGCATGCCATGAGTATTTCTTTCGGAATTCCGTCTACCTCATTTCCGAATATAAACGCGACGCGCTCTGAAAGCGTGAGCGTCTCATATGATGCCGAGCGGGAATCTTGTTCGACAGCAACAATTTGTATCTTCTGACGTTTCAAATCAGCGATCAGAACTTCAATAGTTGGTGCGCGTTCCCACCGCAACGTTTTTTCGGCACCGAGAGATGCTTTGGCAAGCTTTTGATTGGTGCGACCAAAACGATCAACCGGTGTCGGAGTATAGCCGCTCAAATACACCACCGCTGCCCCCGCAGCGTCTGCAGTCCTAAAGATCGAACCAACATTCTCCGAACTTCGAACGTTATGTAAAATTACGTTTATTTCTCGCTGAACCACACATGATATAGTGCCATCATGGAAAGCTTTTTCCCAGAACTTTTCTTTCTGAGCTACCTTGCCCCCGTTATTTTGCGAGCTGCACTTGCAGTCCTTTTTCTGTTCGATGCTCGCAAATTACTGAAAACAGGTAAGAAAAAATACCTCGGAATAGCGTCGGCATTGGTGGGATTACTAATCGCGGTAGGTCTTTTCACTCAACTTGCGGTTATTGCGGCGTCACTTGTGGCACTGTATGCGTTTCAGCGAGCTAAACAAGAATCAGTGTTTGGTACACGAGCAACAATTCTTCTTACTCTAGCTATTTTGATTTTCCTTTTCATAGCGGGCCCTGGTGGGGTAGCGTTTGATTTGCCGTACTAGGCACATTGCTTTTTCGGTAAAGCGCTCTACTCGCTTGTGCGGACGCGCAGCATGCAAAAAGCCTGCCGTATGGCAGGCAATCCAGTGGTCACAACTCTCGGTTCGCCGTCGCTGACCTCGGTCGCCGACCCCGACTCGCGCTTTCGCGAAACGCTCAATATCGCTCCGTCTCGTACACGCAAACAAAAACAGCCCGCAGGGGCTGTGTTTTAATTCATGTGCGCCTACTTGGACTCGCCCTCGACTTAGAGCCTCGCCTCCGTTCGGTTCTGGTCTGGGCACCGCCTCGTGGTTCGCCGAAACGGCTCACATCACTCCGGCGTTCGAGTCCTAAAGGCGACTCGCTTCGCGAGTGCGCCCACTTGGACTCGAACCAAGGACCTTCTCCTTAAAAGGGAGCCGCTCTACCGACTGAGCTATGGGCGCGATTTTCAGAGTATGCCCTATTTTTAAGGCTTCTTCAACAAAAACATCTCGAGAAGATTTTCCAAACTCCCGTGTCCTTGTCGTGATTGATGGTACAGAAAAACTAACTCCCGTGACGTTTCTTCTGGATTGATTGCGACTTTAGATAGTGCCGTTTTTGCTTTTGTATACACAAACGGCTTCAACCCTGCCTCAGCGGCACTATTTGTTTTCGAAGCTAGTACCAACGCGCGAACCTGCCAAGAAAGAACTCCATGAATTTCTTCTGCCGAAACACCCGATTCTATAAATTTTCTGTACAGAACCCACATTTGTTTGCGATCCCCCTTCACATACGCGTCCGTAAGTGCAAACGTGCTCTCGGCCTCAACGGGCGCACTCTTAATTTCGAAGCTTTCTGTCGACGCATTTCTTGGAATTTTTTTCTTCGTGCCAGCGTCAAGTGAAAGTGCGGTCATAACGACAGGCATTTCCGCGTTTGCAAATGCTTTTGCGTATGACTGAAAAAAATCCTTGCCCTCAGCTGTCTCTAGTGGCCTGTCCAAATACAGTGCAATTTTCTCTGAAAATATCCCACTCGCACCGAGTGTCGCTGGTGCACGAACAAGCGATTCAGCCCCCTCGCCAAAGCGAACAATCTCGTATCCTTTTGCAATTTCCTCAATACGTTTTTTTATTTTTTGCGAATCGTCTCCGACTAATACGTACAACATACGCTTGCTATATATCTTTCATTTCACCCCAATTCTGCCCGACTGCCCCCGACACGATGAGTGGAATACCCCGCAACTCTTCTGCACTCAAAATATTTTCCATGATGTGACGGGTGTCTCGCGTAACCGCCTCAACATCCTGCTCGTTTACTTCAAACATGAGTTCGTCATGTATTTGAAGCACGATGGCTGCTCGACCCGCGTACGTGTCTCTGAACAGCGCGTGTATCTTTGCCATTGCGATCTTTATGATGTCAGATTGAGTCCCCTGAAGTGGTGCGTTTATCGCCATTCGTTCAGCCTGGGCTCGTATATAGGGAATTTTGGAGCGTATACCTGGGAAATATCGTTTTCGTCCGAAATAAGTTTTAGTGTACCCGAGGCGAGCAGCTGACGCGCGCGTTGCATCGAGATACTCGGCAAGCGTTTTAAACGTCTCAAAATAGCGATTGTAAAATTCCTGCGCATCTGTTCTATCTGTTTTAAGACTTTCCTTAAGTGCATTTACACCCATCCCGTACAAAATCCCGAAATTAATTACTTTTGCTCGCCGCCTCATTTCATACGTTACTTCCCCTTGCGGGACGCTAAAAACTTCTGCCGCGACCGCCGCATGGACATCTTCGCCTCGCTTGAAAATGTCCGTGAGTTTCTCATCCCCCGAAAGTAGCGCTGCGAGACGAAGCTCAATCTGCGAATAATCGAACGTCAGAAGTACGCTACCCGTGGATGCGACGAACGCATTTCGAATTCTGCGACCCAATTCTGTTTTAATCGGAATGTTTTGTACGTTCGGATCTTTTGAGGACAATCGCCCTGTCGTTGTTCCCGTCTGTACAAATGTTGTTCGCAATCGACCATCCGACCCAAGAAGTGGCGGAATTGCATCAATGTACGTGCCTAACAGTTTTTGAAGTTCTCTCTGTTCGAGAATAAGGTTAATGATTGGGTGTTCGTCAGCAAACTTTATCAGCTCGGATTCGCGAGTGGAGATTTGCCCTGTTGCCGTCTTTTTTTGTCGTTTCGTAGTCTTACCTTCGGCGCTCTGACCAATCCCGAGCTTTTCAAATAAAACAACTCCCAATTGTTTCGGGGAATTGATATTAAATTCTTCGCCAGCGAGGTCATATATTTTTTTTGAGAGCCGTGAGAGTTCTGCATGATATTCCTTCGCGAGAGTTCCGAGATAGGAGGCATCGATGCGCACCCCCGTTTCATTCATGGCGGTTATTACAGGAATCAGGGGTCGTTCTATTTTGAAAAACACATCTGAGAGTCCTTCTTTTTCAAGGAGTTTAAGAAGTACGACACGTGCTTCAGCTAAGGTCGATGTCTTTGTGTGTGAAAGTATTTCTTCGAGGTTGGGGTTCGTAACGTCCGACTGAGTCAGCCACAGCATCACTTGGCACTCCTTGAATAGCGCCTCATCTTCCGACGCTACCACTCCCCCACTCATAAGAGTGCCCTGCCCTATCGGAACTGAACCCGACTCTTGAGGCGACTGCGTCGCTGTAGGAGAAAATAATGTTCTCACACGCTCCGTAAGCGAGCGAAATCCTAAATCTTGCATGAGCGCTCGCACACGCTCACTATCGAAAGTCTCCGAAAAACTTTTCGTAGGCTCGATAAAGTCGACGGGGGCATCTGTTCGTATGGTCGCCAAAACTTTCGAAAATTCCGCTTCATCTTGATGCGCCATGATTAACTCAAGTGCGCGTGGCTTAATTCCTGCTTTTTTTAACGCGTCAGGAGATTTCTTTAGTGAAGCGTAGACGCCCTCCATAGACCCAAATGTTGCGACGAGGGTTGTCGCAGTTTTTTCTCCGATCCCAGGAATCCCAATAATATTATCTGACGTATCGCCCGCGAAACCTTTAAAGTCCGGAATGCGCTCGGGCGGGAAACCAAATCGCGCAATCACGGCATCCTCATCGTAGAGAATAGTATCTTGAATTCCCTTTCTGAGGGTAAACACTTGCACTCGCTTGCCGTCGATGAGCTGCATGGTATCCATGTCGCCCGAGGCAATAATGACGTCGAAGTCTTTTTTTGCTTTGACCGCAATGGTGCCGATAATGTCGTCTGCCTCGAACCCCGGCGCTTCGTAGAGAGGAATACCAAACACAGCTAACACATCTCTGGCGCGAGTAATTTGAGCAACGAGCGCGTCATCAGTTTTTGGACGTTTTGATTTGTACTCTTTGTATACATCGTGCCGATGTGTTGCTCCAGGCAAATCAAACGCGGCAACAATGTGATCGGGCTTCATTTCTTTGACAAGCTTCATGAGCATTGTTGAAAGACCATAGAGCGCCCCTACCGGTTCACCAGAGGGGGAAGTCAACTCAGGGAGCGCGTGATATGCGCGGTGAATTATTGCGTGCGTATCAAGAAGAATCAGTGTTTCTCGTTTCTTTGTAGACATACAAACGTTACGCGTAATGCTTGAGAGAGCGCTTATCCACGCTCACTACTGAAAAATGTATTGTTGGAATTTCGGCAGCTTTCTCTCTCCCAAGGTGTTCAGGCCATTCAACAAGAATCAGATTTTCGGGATTTTGAGCGTAACTATCCCACCCTATTGCTCGCCCATACTCCGCCGATTCACCACTCGCTTCCTCTCCAGAGAGCCTATACGCGTCGATATGAATGAGCCTCGTAAACGGAGGGTGTGAAATAGTGTAGGGACGTACCAACGTATAGGTAGGGCTTGGTACCGTATCTTTGACTCCAAGCTCCTTGGCGAGAAATTGCACAAAGGTCGTTTTCCCTGCACCCAGAGGTCCTGAGAGGCCGATTATATGAGCGCGTGCGCCCGCTGTTGCGGGCAATTCAGAAACGACCCTTTTTGCAAAATCCCTGAGTTCCGCAATCGTCAATTCTTCCATAGCGAGCATGGTAACACCTCGCAGTGAATTTTGACGACGCGCTTTAGCGCTCTATTGAGCCAGAAAACAGAAAAAACACTTGCAAATAATAGTAATGATGAATGACCCGTACACAGGCTCAATTTCGTCAAAATCTACTGACGGGGTAACATTTTGCCTATGGCGCTCTCAGACAAAACAGAACAGCACCTCCAAGAACTCCGTCGTCGTGAAGAGGAAGAGCTCGCAGAATTATTATCTGCAAAGTATGGAGTTTCATACCGTGACCTGACTCGCTCTTCGATAAACACCGAAGCGCTACGCTTATTGCCCGAGGCTGAGGCGCGAGAAGCTGAAGTTGCAGGATTTGATCTAGTCGGTAAAAAACTATCGCTTGCTGTGCGCTCGCCGAATCACCCGAAAGTTCCTGCGGCTGTTCAAAAACTAGAAGAGCGGGGGTACGTCGTTCAGCTCTTTATGGTTTCAAGCATCAGTTTAGAGCGCGCGTGGGACAGATATAAAGACTTATCGTTTGCAATGAAGAGTAAAGAGGGGGCGCTTGAAATATCATCGCAGGACTTGAAGGAGAGTATCGATAAAATAAAAAATATTGATGACATCAAAGCGTCAATTGCCGAAGTCGCATCATTAAAAAAAGCATACAGAATATCGAAAATTCTCGAGGTCGTTTTAGCGGGAGCGTTTGCCGTCGACGCTTCAGACATTCATATTGAGAGCGAGCAGGACGGCGCGCGCATGCGATACCGACTCGACGGTGTGCTTCATGACATCATGAACCTCGACATTGAGACGCGTGCGTTATTGCTTTCACGAATAAAATTGCTCTCAGGATTAAAACTCAACGTACATGATGCGGCGCAAGACGGTCGCTTCTCAGTACAGCTATCAGGCATAGAAACTGAAATCAGAACCTCAATCATTCCAGGAGGGTACGGTGAAACGGTGGTTATGCGTATTTTGGACCCCGCGGCTATTTCAGTGACTTTCGAAAACCTCGGCATGGAACCGCGACTCAAAACCCTTATTGAGAAAGAAATTGCGAGCCCGAACGGGATGCTTTTGAATACAGGCCCTACAGGAAGCGGTAAAACAACGACACTGTATGCGTGTTTGAAGAAAGTTCACTCTTCAGAGATTAAAATAATTACGATTGAGGACCCCATTGAGTACCACGTAACGGGGGTTGTGCAGACGCAGGTTGAAAAGAACTACGGATGGCTTGACGGACTTCGCTCTGCGCTTCGACAGGATCCAGACGTCATCATGATTGGAGAAATCCGAGACCCAGAAGTCGCGCGCACTGCTATTGATGCGGCGCTGACGGGACACTTCGTGTTCTCTACACTGCACACAAACGCAGCAGCGGGTACATTTCCTCGACTCGTCGACCTTGGTATGGATCCAAAGGTATTCAGTTCCGCGCTCAGCATTGCGATGGCGCAGCGATTGGTTCGCGTGCTCTGTAAATCGTGTAAAAAGAAAGTCCCCTTGCAGGGAGCAACGAAAGAACTCGTGGATAAGGTGGTCGCAGGGCTTCGCGACAAAACAGTACTTCCAACTGACTCGCAGTCTCTCTACGAACCAGGTGGGTGCGCTGAATGCAATATGACCGGCTACAAGGGAAGAATTGGTATTTTTGAAGCGATTGTCGTTGACCCTGAGATGGACACGCTCCTCCGCACTAATCCGTCGGAGCGCGAAATATATGCCCTGCAAAAAAAACGCGACCTTATGACTATGGCAGAAGACGGTGTTGTGAAAGCGTTAAACGGGGTGACCTCGTGGGATGAATTAAATCGAGTCGTTACTGTCGAGGAAAATTAAAAAACGCACCCCTCTAAACGACACTTTGCAGAGGTGGAAGACCGGTCGGGAGAGCGCCAGAGAGGTCGGGGAAACCCCCGGAACCAGCGCTTCCGTGCAGCAATGCCACGGCGTCGTTTAGATGGGTGCGATTTCTAACTAAAAGAGCAAAAGAAAAGCCCGCAAATGGGCTATACTGTATGCTAGCATACACTTATCATTATGTCAAGTACCCCCACTCAAGAGAATCCTGAAGGAGCTCTCGACCATACACTTCGACCATCAGCGTGGAATGACTACGTTGGACAAGAAGACATAAAGGAAAACCTGCGCGTTTTGATAACTGCGGCGAAGGAGCGCTCTCACGCCCCTGAACACACTCTTTTGTACGGCCCACCTGGCTTAGGAAAGACGACACTTGCGCACCTCGTCGCAAAAGAGCTGGGAGTTTCTATGCGCGCGACAGCGGGTCCGGTCATAGAACGCGTTGGCGACCTTGCCGCAGTGCTCACCAACATAGAGCCGAATGGAATTTTGTTCATTGATGAAATCCATAGACTCCATAAAACTGTCGAGGAAATTTTGTACCCTGCTATGGAAGCAGGAAAACTCGACATTATTATCGGCAAAGGACCGTCTGCACGAACCATCGAGCTCGCCCTTCCCCCGTTTACACTCATTGGCGCAACAACTCGCATCGGGCTTATTTCGGCACCACTTCGCTCACGTTTCTCTGGCGGGGTGTTCCAGTTAAACTTTTACACAGAGAAGGAAATTAAAAAAATACTTGCGCGCTCGGCAAAAATTTTAGGAGTTGAAGCCGAGGACGAGGCGTTACTCGAAATTGCAAAGCGGTCGCGAAGAACCCCCCGAACAGCGAACTACCTATTGAAACGGGCTCGCGATGTTGCACAGCTTGATAGGACGCCACTCACTCTCGCTGCAGCCGAAAAAGCGCTCGGAATGATTGGAATAGATGAGGCGGGGCTCACTCCATCAGACAGAAAAATACTTGAGGCGTTAATTGAAAAATTTAATGGTGGACCAGTAGGTGTAAAAACGCTTGCTGCGGCATCGAACGAAGAGGAAGAGACCATCGAGGATGTGTATGAGCCATATTTGTTGCAGGAGGGATTTTTAGAGCGAACGCCACGAGGTCGCGTAGCAACCAGAAAGGCGCGCGAACATGTTGGTCGTGACGCCAAACTTGTTTGACTCCTAACAGCGGGGCGCGTATAGTCCGCGCATCATGGAAGCTCGAGTAGCGGAACATCCCTCATTTGCATGGGATGCGTGGGTGGATTCCTGCGAAGACGCATACGCAAAACGCGCTCGACAAGAGTTCGCACAGCTGATTAAAAAAACTAGGCTTCACCCAAAAGAAGAGTGGCGCGTTGGAAAAGCGGCCGATTTTGCGCAACGCTTATATGACGACAGCGACAACAGAAACGATGGCACAAAACCAATAGTTCATATTTTGCGCGTTGCTAATAAATTACTCTCACTGGGAATCCGAGACGCTGACACAATAATAGCTGCCCTTTTCCACGATGTCGTCGAGGATCACCCAGAAAAGCTTGCGGGTCTAAACCCTCGCGCCGCGGGTGATACGCACGCAAAGGCTATTGACTGGATACACGACAAGTGTGATGGAGATGTTGCTGATATCGTCGCCCACACAACACACAGGAAGGACGACATTCCTCGAGATGCCCCGCGCCCGCTTAAGATCAGTAAATATCTTGAGTACGTTCGTACGGTGGCAGACCACCCTCAAGCGCTTCTCATTAAGATTGCTGACGTGATTGATAACATCACATTCCCCTCCCCCGACCCACGACAGCGTGACTACAGTATGGAAAAGTATCTTGGTTCCACAAAAATATTGCTTGAGGAACTAAATACGCACTCTAAGGAACTAGTGAAGCTTTCGGGTGGTGGCGTAGCGGGCGCACTATTCATCTTGAAAATACGTTTTGAGCTCATGGTCGCGCACAGAAAGGCCGCCCTTTCAAGGGCTCTGATGCCAAAATTTGCTCACGCCTAAGGTATAGTTACGAAAGTATGGCGGGGCATTCGAAGTGGAAACAAATAAAAGAAAAAAAGGGCAAAGAAGACAAGAGGCGAAGTAAGGAATTTTCAAAATTTGCGCGGATGATTTCTGTTGAATCTCGCTTGACTGGAGGGAACGTGAACAGCCCGAGTCTTCGAGCGATAATCGACCGAGCGCGGGCAATAGACATGCCGAAAGAAAACATTGAGCGCGCCGTTCTTCGCGGAACTGGGGCGGGGGGCGCAACGCTTGAACAAATAACCTACGAGACATACGGCCCTGGTGGCGTAGCAATCCTAATCGATACGTTCACCGACAGCAAAAATAGGACATCGCAAGAACTAAAACATCTGCTCTCTGAATTGGGTTATTCACTCGCAACACCAGGTTCAGCGGCGTGGGCGTTTACTAAAGATGGAGAAGGGGCATGGCAGGCAACTTCAGGCGTTTCACTTTCTGATGAGGACGCCGAAAAACTAGGCGTTCTTGTTGAGGCGCTTGAGAGTCGTGATGACGTTGAGACGGTTTCTACAAATGCCGAATAACGAACAACACACCTCACTCGCCGTCGACCCAGGGTATGACCGGTTGGGGCTCGCAGTATTTAAAGGCAAAGCACTACTATATTCCGAATGCTACACACCACCTGAGGGAGAATTTTCTGAGCGACTACGGAACATCTACAAGCGCGTCACAACCCTAATTAAAGAGCACTCCCCCTCCTCGCTCGCCCTTGAAACTCTTTTCTTTACAAAAAATCAGAAAACCGCAATGAAGGTCGCCGAAGCTCGTGGCGTAATACTACTCGCCGGAGCTCTGCATGACCTCGAAATCGTTGAATACTCTCCGCAGGCTGTAAAAATTGCAGTGACTGGATCGGGCAATGCTGACAAGACGAGCGTGATGCGTATGGTGGAGCGACTTGTTATCCTGCCTCCTCAAAAACGTCATGACGACGAATATGATGCTATTGCGCTCGGGATCGCGCACACGGCAACACAGCGGCCGATTCGAAATCCCCATGATTGAGGAATCCCCTTCTTGCCAAATATTCACGTTCTGCTAAAAATAACCCGTCACCAGGATCTCTTTAGAAAACGGGTGGCGTAACTTGTATGGCAGGAAAATCAAAAAAACCAAGAGAGGACGAAGAACTCAAAAAGAAAAAAACGGATGAAGACGAGCTCGATGAAGATGCCGTCATCGACCCCTTGAAAGAACCTGAGGAGCTGCTGGATGAGGAAGAAGACGAGTGGATGGATGGACTTGACGAAGAGGAATCCTACTAACAAAAAGCCCCCAGCGGGGCTTTTTTCATTTCACAATTTTTACAAATCGATGCTTGCCTATGCGAAGTACGCGACCGATAAATCCGTCATTCCCCGGATACCGCTCATCGGTCTCTGCGTCACGTATTGCCCCCGCGTCGTGGAGCCTCCGATACTCAGAATTTGAGGCTACGATTCCGTGCTTCACGAGGGTTTCCATAAGATTGCCCGAAAAAGAAATTTCCAAGACGTCCGAAGGAGCCCCGCCTTTAGTAAACGCTGTATCAAAATCGTTTTTGGCTTTCTCCGCCTCTCTCGACCCGTGGTACATTCGAACCACCTCCTGAGCGAGTGCCATTTTTGCTTCTTTCGGGTGACGCACGGCGAGCGCGGCAATTTCTTCCATAGGAATGCGGGTTGCGTGCGTGAAATACGTTGAGACGAGGACGTCAGGAATGCTCATTACTTTCCCGAACATATCTCGCGGTGTATCTGAAAGATTTACAGTATTCCCCCAACTCGAACTCATTTTTCTGCCATCAGTGCCAAGTATGAGTTCGGTCATAACTATGTGTTGCGGTGCCTGCCTATGCGCTTCCTGCAACGACCTTCCGGCAAGTAAGTTAAATCGCTGATCCGTTCCCCCGAGCTCAACATCGGCAGTAATAGCAACACTGTCGTACCCCTGCATAAGCGGATACAAAACCTCGCGAAGCGAGACGCGTTTCCCTGCGTCAAGTCGCTTTCTAATGTTGTCTCGGGCTATAAAGTCTGAAACAGAAAATTTGTCAGCGTGTTCCCCGATGTCGCGATAGTTCAGCTTCAGAAGCCATTCTGAGTTTCGCCGAACCTCTAAGAGATTCTTATCAAGAATCTTGGTGACCTGAGAAACGTATGTTTCCAAATTTTTCGTTACCTGATCCTCAGTCAACATTGGACGTTCAGCGTCTTTGTCAGACGTATCGCCAACGACTCCGGTTGCGTCGCCGATAATAAACACCACCTGATGCCCAAGCCTCTGAAAATCTCTCAGCTTTAAAAGAGGGACGGACCGACCAAGATGTAAGTGTGGGCTCGTTGGGTCGATCCCGAGCTTGATTCTGAGTCGTTTCCCAGAGCGAAGCAATTTTTTTAGCGACTCAACAGACGGAATAATTTCCTCTACGCCCCGTGACGTAAGTTCATTAATGAGATTTTCGTCAACCAAAACAGGGGGCAAGCGCTTCCCAAACATGAAGGTAATGTACCATAGAGGCATGCTTAGAAAAGCGCTCAAGAAAAAGCGGGAAATTTTTCTTCTCGTGGCATCTGGTAGCCTCATTATTCTTGGCGCAATACTGATTTGGGCAGCAAGTTTAAAAATTCCAGACATCACGTCATTACAAGAGAGAAAAGTTGAGCAGTCTACAAAAATTTTCGACAGAACTGGGACAATTCTTCTGAACGACTTAAGCCAAGACGTAACCCGCACGATAGTGCCACTCTCAGAGGTTGCTCCTGAAATCGTGAACGCAACGCTCGCAATTGAAGATGCGGATTTCTACCAACACAACGGCATTAGAATTTCTTCTATCATCCGAGCAATCCTCGCGAACTTAACGCCCGGCGGATACACGCAAGGCGGCTCAACGATAACGCAACAGGTTGTTAAAAATTCTATCCTCACCACGGACCAAACGGTGACAAGAAAGATTAAAGAATGGGTACTTTCTTTAAAACTTGAGCAGGTTCTCACTAAAGATAAAATTCTTGAGTTATATCTCAACGAAAGTCCGTACGGGGGCTCTATCTACGGAATCGAGGAGGCGAGTCAAAAGTTTTTCGGAAAACACGCAAAAGATGTAACGCTTGCGGAAGCTGCGTATCTTGCTGCACTACCGCAAGCGCCAACGTATTTCTCTCCATACGGAAATCATAAGGAAGCGCTTGAAAGTAGGAAGAATCTGGTGCTCAGTCGCATGCGCGAGCTCGGCATGATCACCGAAGCGGAAGAGGCCGCAGCAAAAAGTGCTGAAGTATTATTTGCACCGCAGTCAGTGTCTGGCATCCGCTCACCTCATTTTGTCTTTTATGTTCGCGAGCAACTGGAGCGAGAATTTGGCAGACGGACCCTGGAAGAGTCTGGGTGGAGAATTATCACCACGCTCGACGCACATCTACAAGAAAAAGCTGAGGAGATAGTGAAGCGCTACGGCGAGGAAAACGAGGAGAAGTACAACGCATCGAATGCAGCGCTTGTAGCAATAGAGCCAAAAACTGGTGACATTCTTACGATGGCGGGCTCAAGAGATTATTTTAATGCTGACATTGACGGTGCTTTTAATATTGCGCTCGCCAACCGACAGCCTGGTTCATCGTTTAAACCATTCGTCTACGCAGCAGCATTTCTCAAAGGATACACTCCGGAAACTGTTTTGTTTGATGTTCCGATCCAATTTTCAACATCGTGCGCGGTAACAGACCTTTCAAATGAAGCCCCTTGTTATTCCCCCGGTAACTATGACGACCGCTTCCGCGGCCCTATGACTATTCGTACCGCCCTCGCGCAATCGATTAACGTCCCCGCTGTGCAGGCACTGTACCTCGTCGGCATTCGAGATGCGCTGAGACTCGCAAAGCTTATGGGGATCACTACACTTAACGATCCGGATCGCTACGGCCTCACGCTCGTATTGGGTGGTGGAGAGGTTTCTTTACTCGAGATGGTTTCAGCGTACAGCGTGTTTGCAAATGAGGGGGTACGAAATCCGCATCGCGCGATTATCAAAATTGAGGATCGCTCGGGCAACCTCGTAAAAGAATACCCGCTCGCGCCACAGCAGGTACTCGATTCAAATGCTGCACTAATGATTTCGGATGTGCTTTCTGACAACGTCGCCCGAGCGCCCGAGCTCGGAGCAGCATCACCACTCAATTTCCCCGGAAAACACGTTGCCGCAAAAACAGGAACAACGAACGATTATCGTGACGCCTGGATTGTCGGGTACACACCGAACATCACTGTTGGAGCGTGGGCGGGTAATAACGACAACTCAGCGATGGAAAAGCGCGTTGCGGGGTTCATCGTTGCGCCGCTGTGGCATGAGTTTGTTGAGGAGTCCTTCGCCACATACCCAGACACACCGTTTCCTGCCGCGGCGCCCGCGGTTTCAGACAGCGACAAGCCAGTCTTTAGGGGCATTTGGCAGGGGGATCAGGTATCACCCGTTGATGCTTTCACGCTGCAACCCGTGCCCGCGGGATATACGGGACTCACCAGAAATAAAGTAACGCTCAATGTGCATTCAATTTTGCACTGGGTTTCAAAGAGTGACCCGCGTGGCCCCGCTCCACTTGAACAGAGCACTGACCCTCAGTATCCGCGTTGGGAGTGGGCGGTTCGCTCGTGGGCGGAACAAAACGGGTATTTCGATGGTGTACCCGTATTCACTAACTAGCGAATATCGTGCAGGTGTTGACGAGCTTTTGGTATTAGTTTCGACACCTCTGCGAAAATTTCGACCTTGAATCGCCGAATTGTGTTTTTTGCCACAGATGAACACGTAACGTATGCAATTCCGCGAGTAACTTTCACCTGCGAGCGAGTGACGGGAACACCTGCTATGTTTTTTATCGCATCAGCAACAGCCCTCCGCACCGCATCATCTGGTGGAGTTAGATTATTAAACCGCGCAAGGAATGAGCCCGCTTGCTTCATGGTTATCGATTCATTGGCATCACAAGGTAGGTAAAGCCCTTGTGGGGAACGTCGGTGATGATCATTGGTTTCCCATGACCAGCGGTTTTAAAGGTAATACTATCCCCCCCGATGACAGGGAGTGCGTCGGTTATGTAGCGAGCATTAAAGTTAATATCAATATCCTCTCCGGTTAGTGCGGCGGGGATGTGGTCAATTGTTTCACCAACAGGCGCATTAATGGCTCGAACAGTAAACACGGCGTCAGACGGCTTAAAGGACAGGTGGACGTGGTTAAAGGAGTCCGTGAATATAGAAACCTTCTTAAAGATGTTCACCGCGTCTTCCTTCAAACAGGTTGCTTCTGCAACGGAATCCTTCGGGATAATGGCACGGTAATCGGGAAATGCGCCATCAATTATTCTTGACGTAAGGAAACCAAAATCTCCAAAAAATGAACACTGATTCTCCCCAACCCGAACCTCAACCTGAGAAGAGGTTTCAACTGCCCGAAGAATATCTGGAATGTTCCGCGAAGGAATTAGGATTCCCGAAATTGACTGTTTAACATTCACTGGAACACGAACCTCAGCGAGGCGGAAAGAATCGGTTGCAGCGGCGATGAGTGTGCCCGACTCAAACGAAACTGAAACTGCAGATAGTTCTGGTTTTACACTCGATGATGAGGCTGCGAACATAACTGATTTAAGTGCCATTATCAGTTCACGAGACGGCAATGTAACCACCGTACCCGAATCAGGTTTAACCGAAGGGAGAGTTGGGAACTCAGAGGAATCAACAGTGGTAATCGATGTTGTTCCACGTTCTCCCTCCAAAATCACTGTATTACCATTCGTTTTAAGTACGAGGCGCTGGTCAGTGAGCGCACCAACAGTCTGTGCAAGTGTGTGAGCTGGGATAGCAACCAATCCCGGCTCAAGCACCTTCGCCTTCAGGGCCACCTCAACACTCACGTCCAAGTTTGTTGCACGCAACACAACACCACCACCATCAGCAGAAACCACAACACATCCAAGTACAGGGAGTGAGAGATTTTTGTTACTGACTCTCGCCGCTATAGAAACTGCTTTTTCGAGATTCTCTTTGAGGAGTTCTAGTTTCATATATGTTAAGAAAGATTTTTATAATTATGGGGTGTTGAATGTGTGGATTTCTTTTTTCGCCTTGTTTATTAAGCTCGTTTGAAATTTTTTTCTTACATTGCCTGTGGGAAACTTATAGAGTGGTGTGAGTAAATTGAATATTTTTTTGAGTTTGGTTGCAGGGTGGTTTTATCCAGTTTTTGATACCGTCGTTATCCACCGTTTTTTCCTAACCTTTTCCATACCTATTTCAACATTCCACGAATTTCCTCAACTTGCACACGGAGCTCGTCGTCGCTCGCGATATCGGCACGCACCTTCTCGCACGCGTGTATAACAGTTGTGTGGTCACGGCCGCCAAATACGGAACCGATTGCAGGATACGAGAGGTGAAAGTCTTCTCGAAGGATGTACATAATAATTTGACGGGGCTTTACGATTTCTCGACGACGGGTCTTGGCGTACATGTTCGCCTCATCGATGTTGTAGAACTCAGCAATTTTCCCTATGACATGCTTAACGGAAACGGTTCGTTTTGGTCGGGTGGTTGTCTTGATAAGGTCGCGTATCTGCTCCTCGCTCAAACTACCTTTTAACTGCATTTGGCAGAGAATGTTGTTGAGCATCCCCTCTATTTCTCGTATGTTTCCCGGTACCGCGAGAGAGAGGTTTTCAATCGTTGCGTCAGATAGGCTTAAATTAATGGATTCGGCCTTTGTTTTGATGATAGCCATTCGTGATTCATGGTCCGGCTCGTTGATCGCGACCGCCATTCCTGCAACAAAACGCGACTTAAGGCGCTCGGTGATATCAGGAATCAGGTTTGGGTGTTTATCCGAAGAACAAACAATTTGCTTGTTTGCATCGTGTAGGGTGTTGAACAGGTGAAAAAACTCTTCCTGGATGGTTCCCTTCTTTGAAAAGAACTGAATATCATCAACTACCAAGACATCGTATGCGCGGTACTTCTCCTTAAACTGCGGAATGGAGCGATTATTGACCGCGTTCATAAACTCGAAGCCGAAGCGCTCCGCGGTGAGATAGAAAACCTTTTTCGATGGGTACGCTTTTTTTACATGATTCCCCACAGCTTGCATCAAGTGCGTCTTCCCGCGGCCCGTTTCTCCGTAGATAAATAGAGGGTTATAGGCAATTCCTGGGTTTTTAACAACTACCTGTGCCGCGGTATATGCAAGTTCGTTGAACGGGCCAACGACAAAGGCCTCAAACGTGTATCGTGGATTAAGATTGTCTGAACGATTTATGAAGTAGTCAGACAATGGCAATTCTGACTCAGATTTTGGCTCAAGTATGACCTTTTCTGGTGCCCGACGCTGATTTTCTTTAGAAACTATGTACTCAGCCCCGCGGATAGTGTCAACGAAGCCACGAAGTGTTTTCAGTACCAATTTCCCAAAGCGCTCAGAAATCCACTCTTTCGAAAGCTGGTTCGGTACCCCGACAAAAACTACGCCGTCCTCGATTCTGACTATGTGCGTTTCCCCGAACCACATTTTGAAGCTCGCAGGAGAAATTGAAAGTTCAATATTAGTTAACGTGTTCTCCCACAACTGCTTCGTGTCGAGTTCCATGAGAGGTCATTATCCTCTATCATCTGCATTCGGCAAACTTGCGGAAAACCTACCCACATGGTACTAACATGTGGAATACCTGTGTATAAAGTAGCTCACTGTTTTTTACTGAACATAATGTAACGAATGAGCCACTAAGGAGTCAGACTTCGCAAAAGGAGAATTAAAATGATACGATAAAGAAGAATCAACGTTATGAAACGAACATATCAGCCAAAAAAGAGGAAAAGAAAGACAACGCACGGCTATTTAGTGCGCGCAAAGTCGCCTACTGGAAAGAAAGTTCTTCAGCGACGCCGTAGAAAGGGCCGAAAGAAACTTTCCGTCTAGTTCATATGCTTCCCCGAAGGAAGCGGGTCTCAAGAAAAGCGTTTCCCGAGCGCTCGCCAAAGCGCTCTTTTCGCTTGTCCGTGGGTACTTTAAAGGTGTTCGATGCTGGGTCGGTTTCGGTTGCAGTGGTGGTATCAAAAAAAATCGCCAAGAGAGCCCCAGACAGGCACGGGATTAAAAGAAAGATATACACAGCTTTTTCACACTGGTCAGGTGCTCGCCCCGGGACTTACGTTTTATACGCAAATCAGAGCGCAGTGCGGGCGAAAATGAGTTCCGTGCTGGCCGAACTTAAAAAACTTTAGTCCACAACCAATCGACCAGTAAGCCTACGCGCTTCGCGCCCGGAAGTCTCGGAAAAACCCAATATTGAGGTTTGGTTAGACCAGAATCACTGCAAAAATACAGTGCGACAAGCGCTTGGAACGGGTTACAATGCCCCGATGGGAAATTTGTTTAACGCCGTTGTATATGAACCCATATACAATGCGCTCGCATTCTTCATAAACCTCATACCAGGAGGCGATGTTGGGTTAGCAATAGTAGCAGTCACTGTTCTTGTCCGTCTGGTCCTTTTCCCAATTTCTTGGACCGCAATCAAGACGCAAATGACCATGCGCGCCATTGACCCGATTCTCAAAGAGATGCGGGAAAAGTATAAGGACAACAAGGAAGAGCTAGCGCGCAAGATGATGGCTCTCTTTAAAGAGCATAAAATAAATCCCTTTGCGAGCTTTGTGCTTATTCTCGTCCAGCTTCCTGTTGTTATAGGGCTGTACTTAGTCTTGCAGAACGAAAGCAAGGTAGTATCCTTCGATCCTGCCCTGCTCTACTCCTTCGTTCAGCCGCCTGCGGAGACGAGCCTCGTGTTCCTTGGACTCCTTAACCTTTCGGAGAAAAGCATATTGCTCGCAGTCGCCGTATTCGTAACCCAGTTCATATTTGCGAAGTTGATGATGCCGCCCGTTTCAGCAAAGAAACCTGATTCTGAGCCGTCTTTTTCCGATGACCTGCAGCGGAGCATGAGCTTGCAGATGCAGTACGTTTTTCCGGTACTCCTTGGTGTAGTTGCGTACGCAACCTCATCCTCTATTGCACTTTACTTCGCGGTAAGCAATACTTTCTCAATCGGGCAGGAGCTTTTTGTCCGCAAGCTGCACCATGAACAAAGAAGAAATAACTCAAACGCTTAAAGACCTAACCCAGAAAATGGGTATTGTTGTAGAGGGCATAACCCTTACTGAAATTGCTGGTCACACGCTGTTTACAATTGAAACTAAGGACTCAGGAGCACTGATTGGTGCTCGCGGCGACACGCTTTCGGCGCTAAATTTGGTCGTTAAACGTATATACGAAGAAAAGAAGGGCGACGATGCCTTCAGATTTGTTGTTGATGTAAATGGATACCACTTAAAACACATAAAGTCTTTGGAGAATCAGGCGCACATGCTTGCTGAGCGAGCAAGAACGTTTAAATACGACATTGAGATGAGTCCTATGAGTGGATACGACCGAATGATTATTCACGCCGCGCTTCAAGGTTCCAACAATGTATACACCGAGTCCGTCGGCGAAGGGAAAATGCGCCACATAGTTGTACGATATTCAGAATCTGGCGCGCCTAAATCAGCTACCTCCGGAGAAGCTGCGTAGATTAACGGAGTCGAAGTGACCACAAAGAGAGGTCGCCCTTGTTTCGAAATACCGCAAAAGAGCCGTCCGCACTTACCGATGGGTCTAGAATATCGAGCTCTTGCCCAGCGTCGTTGACGATTTCGCTTGCGACACGAGCAGAGCCCGTGTCTGCATTCAAAACCCACGCCGCATCCGTAGACCCTTTGCGGCCCATGAGCCAATCGTCAATAGAAGCCGCACTGCCTCCTTTTGGAATCCCGCAGAACAAGAGAATTTGGTTTGGGTACCATGCGCACTTTTCAGCGAAGGTGCCGAATGGGAACTTGTTTCTCCCCCCTCCCCCAACTCGTTCAGCGTACAATTCATAATTTCCGTCTCGAACAATGCTGTACGCTACATATTCGCCGTTTGGATGCACAATAGCTGAAAGGCCAGGAAGCGGGCCAAGCACTTTGTCGAGACCATTTTCAGTTATTCGATACAAGTAGCCAAATTCATCGGAGGGGGGTGTCTGAATGAATACTGAGTCACCCGCGGTACTGACGACCCATGATTGAAGGGAAGAAGAATATATCCGTTCGCGCGCAGTGCTTCCTATGGGCGCAGTCTCAAGCACTGTTCCAAGTTGCGTTTTAGTTACGAGCACTGTTTTTTCTTTGTTGGTTGGGAATGGGAGAACATCGCTATAGCCCGAAACAAACTTTCCTGAGAGGGTTTGGTCTGGTGTCGTGCTTGCGAGGCTCGCAACATAGCTCTTCACGATTCCTTCCTCATCGATATACTGCAGTAAAAACTCAAAGTCCGAGAGCCACGAAACCTTTCGGATGCCCGGTATTGTAGTATTCGATATACGCGTAACCCCCATTGTTTCCATCTGCGTTTCGAAAAAATGTCCCGTATCTCGCTCGGCAAACCACAACGAGCCGTAGGAGTTCATATGAGCCCCAGCAATCGGTTTTCCAGAAACCCTACGCAATTTGGGAGCAGAAGCAGTCGGGTCGCCCGTTGTTGTTTGAGATGAGTCCTCATTTGGAACGCGAACGGCATTTGAACCAAACGGAAACAGTGACGAGAATAAATCGTCCGTATTCCCCGCGTTTGTCGGCGAATTTCCTTTCGGGTTAAACAAAAAAGCACCAGCAGCAACGATAATCAATAAAACTACGACGAGCCCCCCGAACAACAATGCGCCATTTCCAATTTTCATACACTAGAGTACGCCTACTGAGGCGCGGTGCAGATTAGTTGGCTAAATCCTGTAACAGGGCACGTCTGCTGCGTTGTGCGGGCGCACTGAGAAGCTGTACAGCAGTAGCGAGTAGACGCAGTCGCGCAGGTAATCGGTGCTAGCGTACTCCTCTCTATCACGGCAGATGGTGGGACAGAACATACTCTTGTTAAAGATCCCGAGGTGCAGTTTGAAACGCCCTCGGCGAGCGTTGTACAGTTTGCTGTTCCATTAGAGCAACAATAATTAGATATCGTCCCCGTCATGCCAGTGCACATTGCCACGGGCGCTCCTCCCGCGAGAATCATTTGGTTACTCTGTAGCCCTGTCCCAAGGTTTACTGCTTGGTCGACTTTTGCCACACACGCCTCGATTGGACTGTAGTTCGCAGGATCGGGGCAATCAGCGCCAGTTCTTGCGGTTGCCACAGCATTTGGATTTTGAGCTTGGTATGCGGCGGTTGGCATACAGAGGTCAACGATCGGGCCAGCACAGTCGGTTGCACGAAGGCCTCCCTCCCCACTGTACGTAAGTCCGCCTTCATAGGTTCGTTCTTCGTTCGTGCCCGGGAATAGCCCTGGGGGAATCAGGTTGCGCAATTGAAATCCTCCCGTCCCACCAGACTGAGTAGCGTTCGTTAGCGCAGGAGCAACGGTCGGCGGGGAACATGTTCCCCCCTCCCGAGTAAACACACTGATTTCAAGAATACAGGGGTTAATGATTTGAAGAATGATTACCACGGACACAAGGAGAAGTAGGCCGAGGAATGCATTCTGAATTTTCGACAGCCCCCCCTTCTTTCCTCCGAGCGCCTCACTCGTCATGTACTCAAAACCGCCGTAGACAATCATGAGTACTGCGAGTATTGCGCCAAGTGAGATGGAAATTTTAAAAATCTCGTTTACGTACTGAGAAAACGTTACCCCGCCGTCGACGGTCGTTATGTTCGGGATAGGAACTATCGGTTGAAATGGTGGCACATCAGCATGTGCAAGAAACGGGAGGCCAAGCGTAGTAACAAGGAGAATGGCGAACAGTGTTTTTTTCATATCTTAGTCCAAGGTAAGCGTAAACCCCGCCTTTCCTCTATCGTACAACGCTTCCTCGCGTTTACCTTCTACTTGTACGGTGTATACTCCTCCGCCCCCTCCCTCTCGTCTTAAGGTTGCCACTCGCGGTGAGAGTGGTTCAACTTCAAACGGATTCTGGTTAAGCGACCATGTGTAGTTCAAATCGTTTGCGTTGTTCACAAAGTACGGAATGAGTTCAAAACTTGCCTCATCGGAGTCGAGTGTATACGTTCCTTGGATGGCTTTTTCAAATATGGTTCCAGCGAGTGGTATTTTTTCATACAGTACGAATACTGGGTCCACAGCGGGTATGCGTACAGACGTTTGTGTGGCGTATACTCTATCTCGAGACTCAACAGTCAGTCGGACCAGCGTTTCATTTCTAAATCGAGAAGGACTTACGCGCGCTGTGCTTTTGCCATATCCAGATATTGCTTGCACCACTTTGCCGTCTATTTCCCACGTATAGACGAGATCGTTTTTGTTTATGCGTCCGTTTGGAGAAAAAAGATGCGGAATTGCCTCAAGCGCGATAGTGCTATTGGCGTTTGGGTAGGGGCGACCACGGTAGAACGGAGGCGTATACGTTCTCCCCTCCCAGACGAGGTCGACACTGCCTGGTTGAATGGTGTAATCGGTAGTTCCGCGGATTATCCCTTCGGAGTCAGTAATTTCGAGGGTGACAATCGTTTGTTGGCCGGGGCCTTTGGTACGAATCGAAATGCTCGTGATGTCGACGCCTTCCGCATACAATTCATCATCAACAAACCAGGCATACGAATACACTCCCATGGTACGAGCTGTATTGGCTTTCAAGGTTACGTCAGAATTTGCCGCGGGATACTCGGGGGTCGCTTGTATTGCGACATACACACTCGATGGGAAAAACGCTGCGTGCGATAGTGCCGGTATGGCAAGCAACACAAGAAAAAGGACGCTCATGTGCGCGCGGAGCATATCTCAATCATTATACCGCTTTAGATTGAGCCACTTCGAGTCGAGTGGTAATGCGGGGATACGTTTATGAACGCCCCTCAGCCTTTTCTTTCTCAATCGCAAGAAGTTGGGATGGGTCAGACGTAATGATCTGATCTTCTGTGTAGGATGAAATGATTTTTATTGCGACGTGCTTGAGTCCAGCAAAGAATATTCCTTCCCCAACGCCTGATTCAAGTAGGAGGAATTTTTCCTCGTCAGTTAAGTTGAATGTTTTCTGTACCGCATCAATGGAGGTTGGTGACTGCTTAAGAAGAATTTGTATAGACGAGTTGGTGAGCATAGGGCCACCGTACGGGCTTTTTAGGAAGTCCTCGACGTCCTGAGTGATAGTCGCAAGCCCGAGGTAGTACTTTCGACCTCGCTTTGCCATTGAATAGAGGAATGATGCGGTGTCGTCAGATTTCATCATCCACCACGCTTCGTCGATAACCAAAAGTCGCTTCTTAAGTTCCTTTCTGACCGCGTTCCAGATGAAGTGGGTCACGATATACATTGCAGCAGGCTTCAGTTCGTCTTCCATGTTTCGAACCGAGAAGGCAACGAATTTCTTGTTTATGTCGACATTGGTCGGTCTATTGATGAAGCTCGCCCACGTACCTTTCGTAAATTTTGAAAGACGCTGCACCAGTGATTCAGATCCTTGCATGCCCGCGAGCACAAGTTCGAAGTCGGAAAGTAGTGGTGGCTCCATGTTTGAAAAGTCCACATCGCCGGTAATGTCTTTGAGCGCGTATGTCTCTGTAATGGCGCGGTCGACAATCGCATCCTCCTCGGGTGTCAGGCTTCCGAGCATAATTCGAAACAGTCCGACGAGGTTAATGATGTTTGAGCGGAGCACATCAGCAGGAGCTTCGTCCTCTCTCGGTGTGGGAAGGTCGAATGGGTTTATATGATTGTCAGACGAAAGCGAAATATTGAAGAAGCGTCCGCCGACCGCATTTGCGAGGTACTCATATTCGCTTTCAGGGTCAATAACGATGACCTCGGTATCAAACATGAGCGAGCGAAGTATTTCGAGTTTTGTTGAGTAGGATTTTCCGGAACCAGATTTTGCGAACACGACGGAGTTATAGTTTTCAAGAGAGAATCTATCAAAAAGGACGAGTGATGAGTTATGTCGGTTAATACCATACAGGATCCCTTTATCGGACGTGAGGTCGAATGAAATAAATGGAAAGAGTGAGGAAAGTGGAGCCGAATTCATTTTTGAATTCACCTCGAGCATATCGTGCCCCGTAGGGATAATAGAGCGAAATCCTTGCTCCTGTTGGAACAAGGCAGGCTTAACGTATACCAGTTTTGAGTCGAGGATTGAACGGATTTCCGCCTCGGTTTTATTCAAATCCTCTTGATTGTCGCCATAAATAGAGACATACAGGCCAACATCAAAGACTCGCTCCTGAGCTTGCTGGAGCTGATCTCGAAGTCCTTCAATATCTTGGTATGCAGTATCGAGGACGGGGTCTCGCACGAGCCCCTTTTCTTGTCGCGACGCTATCTGACTTTGAACTTCAGCGACGCGCTTTTGAAATTTCCGTAGTATATCAGCGGTGTCGATTGGGTGAATGTAGATAGAAACATCAAATACTTTATCGAGGTTAATTATTGGAGAGAACCAACTGCCCGCTAGGAATCGAGGATATGAAATAACATAGAACGTTCGAACCAGTTTATCCCCGAGGTTCATTTCGCGAGGCGTTATGTGGAGCGCTGATGGCGCGATGATGTCTGCAAAATCTAATTTAGCCGCTTCATAAATGTCGCGCGGAAGAAACGGAGTCAGCTCCTGCTTTTTTGGTGTCTGTCCCCTGAGAAAATCGAGTAAATCCATACTGTTATTGTTGTGGTTGCTGGTCCTGTCGGTCGAGCGCAATTGGCTTTTCTAACTCGCCAGGATTAAATTGCTTATAGAGAAGCTCGACTACCTCTTCCGTGCCGAGAGCCACTGTTCTGACACCAGTCGATCCTAACCCTCCCTCAATAGTTGCCATGCGCTGCTCGAGTTGCGTGCGATGTTCCTCAAAACTATCCGCTTTTTTTACCGCACCAAGGTCAGCGCCGCTTCCAAATATGTTTGATTCCATCGCTCTTCGCACATTCAGCGCTGGTGGAGAGTATGGAATGACAATGAAGAATCGTTTAGACATTATGTTTGAGCGCTCAACAAACGATTTTATGAACTGTATATACTCGCGTACCTGAATCTTCATCAAATCCTCAGTTTGCGCTTTCAGACGCTCATCGAGAAGCGCGATATACGGACGAATGTCGAGTTTGCGCGATTGTATAAACAGCTGGACGGTAAAATCGAGCGAGTTTAAAAAACCTTGGAACTGCTGAATAATTGCATTCTGTTCATTTTCAGATTTAAGGGCAAAGTTTACTGATGAGGCGAGCATGACACCAACGAGTGTGCCGTCTTTCATGACAATAACCCCGCCTCGCACTTCTTTTACAGGGACAAACTCCTGAGCTGCAGCGGTTTTTTTCTTTTTTATATCTGGGGGCATGTCGATAGCAGAAAGCGAAGAGTCGCTTCCTCTCTAGTATAACTTCCTTTTACGTCACCAAAATCGAAACATACTAAAAACTCCCCGTGAAGGGAGTTTTTTTAGTGAACACAATTAGTCGCTCTCTCGGCCCATTTCTAGTAGTCTGTCCGCTTGTTCGCCCGTGATGCAATCATTCCCTGAAAGTACACCGATGTCGTGGTAGCCAGCGTTGGTTCCAAAATAATAGTTGCATATCACCCTGTCGAGGGGGCCATCACCTGTGGCCATTTCCCCTAATGCCACAATGGTCCTAGTGTCGACAGTATTTCCGCGGACATCCGCCCCCGCCACAGACATCTCAGTTCGAGAACGAGGACGTCTAGCAACCTCCTCCGCAGGCAATTCGGCCGTAGCACCAACGGGAGTAGCAACAGCTCTTTCGGAGCCAAAATTGCTCCTCACCAGATCCATTATTTCAGGGGCTTTCATCGCAGCTGCACTTGCTCCAGCACCGAATAACGAAGCGCCGATAAGCGTCTTCCATCCGATTCCTTTTCCTCGCTGTCTCGGTCTTCGGGTGTATCCGAGATCAAAATCTTCGGTGCGCGCCATACGTGAACTCTTATAGAGAGTGGTTATTACGCTTCTATAAGTACACTATGCACCTCTCAATTTCTTTGTCAAATATGTGAAATACAGCTAGAAGTATAGCCCTGTTGAAATGCTGTGGATAACTAACGTTGCTACCTACTTCTGTTTCTGGTCAGTATAAATACTCTCCTTTATATCAAGACTCCACGCCAAGTCTTTCAAACGATTGGATGTTGCGGCAGGGACAAATTTCGCAGGGTCATTTTCCCGTTCAGAAACGTTCTCAGACTTTGGTGCTTCTTTCTTTTTCTCCCACAGATACAACTTCGAACTTACTAAAAACTGAAACCCTGCTTCAAGAAACGTAATGAGCGGTCTATTGTTTATTTGGTAAAACGCGAGCGCGAGTCCAAGGAGCGCAACGGGGGCTCCAATGATAATAGCTGCCCACAGTGGCAACAATACCCACATAGCGACGGCAAATCCTACCCCGCCAACGACGTAGATAAATTGACTAGCCGTTAGAGGTCCAAAGATTTTGTCTTCGACTTCAATGAATTGTGGTACCTGAAATTGCATGCCCCCCTATTGTAGCGTGAGGCGTTTCCTTTGCACTAGTCTACCAACTCTCGGTAGGGGTCAGAGTCTCCTTTAAGTCGTGGCGGCGGTGGAGAAACTTTCTGAACTTCTTGTATGCTCGCGCCCGATATTGGGGTTGTAACGATGCCGCGGACGACTCCAGAAAAAGTGGATTGTGCTAGTTTTTGTTCAGTTAGCGGGGGGGCAACGGGGATTCCCACTTTGTCGGCGTTTATATTCGTTACTTGCGGAGCTTCAAGACGAGAGGCGGTGACTTTCAATGCAGACGTAGGTTCATCATCCCCCGCAACGATTTCTTCGACGTCGCTAATTCTTGGGGGGAGTTCAGCCTCAGGATTTGAATCTAATTGGTCGAGAAGTTGAGCAAATTTTGCAGACTCATCGTCCGCAGACTCTGATTCCTCGGCAGAATCTGGTGTAGCTCTTTCTTTTGCGACGAGCAGACGTTTTGCCTCTTCCTCCTCCTCAGTGCGACGCCGCAGTTCTTCCTCTTCACGTAACCGGACAACTTCTGGGTCATCGTCGTCCAAATTATTAATTCGATTATATTCGCGTTCCGCTGCGATCTCTTCCGCGGTCAGATTTCTCTCAACAATCCAAGGGCTTGGCTCTACGATCCCAAGCTCAACTCGTCTGCGCGCTTCTTTAAAAATGCGAGCGTTAATGTCCTGAACCAATTCGTGAGTTGTTGCATTCGAAAGTTCAGGTAGTAGTTGATGAAGATTCGTTTCAAATGCCGATTCATCTTCAAGTCCAACGAGGGTAACGTTTAGAAGATATGACAAGGCGATTATGTGTCGAAAATTTAACCCGTGCTTAATGCGTATGCCCTCGACTATTTTTTGGTATGTAGGTGACCCATTGAAATAGCGTATTTCTTTTGGAATTTTTGCAGATGCATCTTTAATTTCTTCGTCTGAAAAATTTTTCATGGTCTTCGCATCAGGTTACTAAATAAACTTCAGTGGCTCTCGATTCTGGGCAACGCGAGATAGGTTAATCTCTCGCTGGCGCTCTTTTGGAGGAGATCGAAATACGTCCTTCAATTGCGGGTTTGTCATACATTGCTCTATAAGTTCGTCCGAACCGAACATAAGTATGTTTTCTGATAAGCGACCAATTTCGGAACCGTCTTGCCCAACGACTGCGTACAGTTTTTCGAGAGTCATACCGCGCGCGGTAGCAGACGACCACCAGTTTCTTTTGTTTAGAATTGCTTTTGCTTCGTCAAGGTTTTTGCCTTCAAACCAATCAAGACTTGCTTTTTCATTCGCGGCTTTAGCATCGAGCGCAAAGCGCAAATCTTCATCTCCAAGAGCATCGAGTTCTGGGTCTTTGTAGGTGGGGTCATTCTGCTGTCTGATCCGCTCTTCAGCTCGTCGCTCTTCCAAATCTTTGAGTGCCTGCACTTTCTGGTATGAATCGACATTTCTTTCAGTTATTTGCTGTACTGTTCGCTGGAGTGCTGCTGGGTCCTGCTCAACAGGGACCTTGTTTCCGTTACGGTCAGTGGTCATCACCGGATTGCCCTTTGCATCGACGTATCCAAGTATTCGCTTTGCAATATCGTCTTTAACCGCATCGATTCCTCTTGTCGCATCAACCGCTTTTCGTTTGCTTATGGCGTCAGCGAATACGCCTTTATCAGGAGGGGTTAGAAGCATTTTTGCAAGACGACGATTATTTACCGCTTGTATGTATGTATCATCACTAATTCCCCCTCTGTCAGGGGTATCTTCATAAATTTTTATAGCTTCCTCGCTGCGCTTTAGGAGTGCCTGTGCCGCTTTCTGTGCTCGCATTCCGCCGTCATAGTTAACCGTTCCCGCTTCGTTTGTTACCCAATCATTGTCGCCCTCAAGCCCTGCAACTTGGTGAAATGCGACCTCTAGATCGCGAATGTCATCAACCGCTTTTCGCTTAGCTTTTGCTGCTTCACGTTTCGCATTTGTTCCAAGTACGCCAGATGATTGCAGTTCAGCAAATGCCGTTGACGAGACAGAGTTCAACAACGTATTTCGGTACCCTTCTCGAATCAGGTCCTTGCCTCGGATTTCTTCGCCGTTTGCGTTCGTCGCAAGTACCGCGTTCGACTGTAGAATCTTAATCAACTCGCCATTAGGAAAGTTTTTTTGCTGCCAGTTAAAGAGGTTGAGGCGCGCTTCTTGGTACTCAGGGCTGTCTTCTGTGTAGCGACCCGAAGTTAGCATGTCTTGAAGCGTTACAACCTTCTGAGCCCATTCTCCGCGTCGCGCTTTCCACATCTCATTTCGGACATCTTCACGAATATTTTTGTCTTCGGCGATCTTTAGCCATTCCTGCGCGGAAAGCATAGATGCATATTTCCGAATGCTTTTTGGGTCTTTGTCATACTCCTTAGCAAAGAAGTCGGGGGAAAATTCGCCCATAATTGCATTCAAGTCCGCTTTTGCTTTGCGCATGTCGACCGTTTCGCTGGAATTCAGTCGATCTTCGTATCCGAATTCCTGTTCCGCTACCCACTTTCCATCTTTCTTCTCCGTTGCTCGTCCCATACTGCCTCGCGCTAATTGGCGGGCTCTGAAATCGGCCATATGTTCGTCCGCGTTTTCTTTAAGACGCTTTTCGGGGGGCACGTCGAGTTTTTCAAGTCGAACAAGCTCAGCCGCCTCTTCTTTCGTAAGTGGCTTCCCGCCTCGCTTGGCGTCTTCGCGTCGGGCACGCAGATTGCTTAAGCTCGTAGAGTCTTTCGCGTTCAACCCGCGCTGTCTAGATGCGTACTCATCAAGGACCTCTCCTTCAAGTTCTGTGAGGTGTGTTTGAGCTTTCGCCACAATGTCCCTCTCGGCCGCGGTTCTATCTGCAGGGTTTTTCTTTAATGCTTTTTGTAGTGTTGTTTCCTCGTCTTTACTTAGTGTACGAAGAGCCTTAAGATTTTTGAGCTCATCCTCCTTCCCTTCCGCTTTAAATCGAGCGGGGTCGGCATGCTTTTCTCTCTCGAGCTGCATCAAACGGTCTTGTTGATCTGGAGAAAGTGACCCTTTCTTACCGTCAAGTTGCGCGTAACGCTCCTTTTCGTTTATAGATTGAATTTTGCCTTGAGCAAGCTCCTGATCAAATCGGGCTTTAGCACGACGATCTCGGCCCACTGCGCCCTTAAATTTGAATTCGTTTTTGAGCTCCTCAAGTCGCTCGAGTTTTTCGAGGGTCGCACGGTCTTCTTCACTGAGGTCTTTGCCTTGTGCACGAAGCTCATCGCGCTTTTTGCGGAGCGCGTTTACCTTCTCCCCCTCTGCGACGACTCGACCAAACTTATCCTTCCGTGTGTCATCATCAAACTTTTTTCTAAGTTTTTGGTAGTCAGCAATTTTGTCGAGTTTCTCTTTTCTACCGTCTTTGCCCGCGCGTAATTCTGCAAGTCTGTCCCTGCCTTTTTGGTCGAGCTTACCTTTTGCTTCGAGCGCTTCGAGGCGTGCCTGCTCTTTATCAGCATCTTTGAGTCGCTTTTTTTGCGCAGCGACGTCGAGGTCTGAGTTTCTACCAGTGAGTTCATCTTTATTGTCATTGTCTTTTTTCTTGAGGTCGAGTTCAATCTCGCGCGCCTTTTTTGCTTTGTGGATACTTGCATACCCTTCTTGGCCGAAGAATTTCTGGTCTGCAGTTTTGTCGAGCCCCTTCTGCAAATTTCGATCAAGCGCGTTTGCCAATACGCCCAAACCCACTTTCTTTCCAACACCAGCAGCCGCCTTAACACCTACAGCCAGGCCACCACCAACAAAGGGGATTCTACGTAGACGATTTCCTATTTCTCCGTCTCTAATACGCGCTGCAAACTCGGGATACCGTTGCCCGAGCAGAAACGCTGGGAGACCAAGACCCGTTCGCATCGCGAATCCTCCAAGTGGGTCGGTAATGTATTTTTTCGCACCGTCATACAATTGCTTGAAGCGCTCAGATGATTCCGCCATTTTCTTAGCGACATTCAAGGAGGTCATCATGAGTCCTATTCCTACAATGAAAAGTGCGACGGTCCCGAGCATTCCTTCAACGCCGTTCATTGTGGCACCGAGAACTCCCGTACCCCCTGCGCGTATCGTGTCCTCGAGTTGATCAAATATGTTCAGCGCCACGCCAACGAGCAAGAAAAATATCGGCGCAAACATTGTTTGGCTCCATAGCGCCTTCCACCACTCATCAGAGTAGCTTTTAAGAATTGGAACTGCGCCCCCCGCGATACCGATGGGCGAAGTGACAAGGATGAAAATAAGAGCGACAAAACGAGCAATCAAAAAAGAAATTATTGAGAAAAAGACCATCATGGTCATCCCGATAAAGATGATGCTCATGATGTTGAACACAAAGCGAGACGTGCCGGTTCGAGGGTCACCGCCACTTGCTTCCTCGGTCTCTTCCGGGACTTCGACAGCAAAAGAACCGTCTTCTAAGGTTGAGTTTCCTGCGCCTCCGCCATTCATAGTTCGCTGGAAACGAGCAGCGATACCGCACTCACCGTGCTCCTCGCACCCATCTTGGTAGATGATATTTTCGTATGCGGCACGAGCAATGAAGTTTGAAGTATCGATAACGAAGCCTGCAATGAAGTAACTGAAATTGACTAGAAGCGCTGATAGGATGAGTCGCGCTAAGAGCTTGTTCGCACTATAGTTTCCCGCTCCAACAATGGTCCCGATTGCCGTTGCGATAAGTCCTCCGATGATTCCGATATTTGCGAGGTCACGGAACATCGTCCACGCACTTCGAATCGCGGTGGATTCTGGGGCAGTGATGTACTTGCCCATTTCAATCACGAATTCAACGGTGACGTAATCGACCAAGAGGCCGATAATGCCGAGAATCCCACGCATAATCATCAAAACGAGCCACAAAAGTATGTTCGCTAAGTTCGCGACTAATTCGAGTAATCCATCAACTATTCTGGATAAAAATTCAGCCCCAGCTTGGACTGTTTGGCCGACTAAGTTATCTTCAACAAGGCTTTCTGTCACGCCGCCGCGACGGAATTCTCTCCTTTCTGGGTCCCAAGAAATATTTTCATCGGGGCCATATCGAAGCGATTGGAGTTTGGGCCCGTCGCTTCTGTCGTCCTCGATATAGCACGTGTACCGACCGTCTCTCGTTTCACAGCGCTCTGTCCAGTTTAGTTGGCTGTCTCTACCACCCTCTGCATCCGCGGGCCAGCAACGCCTGCTACCGTTTGCCTCATCCGGTATAGTACGATTGCACTCTACTAGCCCCCCCTCTTGCCCCCACACATTTCGATTAAATTCGACTGCTTCGACTGTAATTGGCACAGCGCTCAGGAAAGCCCCGATGATGAGGAGGGAAGCGACGAACAGTTTGTGGTAAATAGCGATCCTCATTGCTGTTAGTGTGTGTCGAAGTCTTTGTTAGTATGCCTTACATTGTTCAAGCTGAAGGTTTGCGTCTGCAAGTGAGAATGCAAGCGCGTTCAATCGAGCATCAGTTTCTAGCGCGAGTGCCTGCATTTGGGCTGAGGTGTGAAGCTTACCGTCAAGTTGCAGAGCAGCATAGTCTTCTGTAATCGTTTGGTCAGATGATGCCAACGTTCGGTTTTCAGCTCGCGATAGGAGGACTGAGAGTTCAGAAACCGTATTTCGAGAATTTTCGAGCGACTGCCTCAGTGCGTCTGCTTGTATTTGCAATGCTCCCGCTGTTGCAACTGCGTTTCTTGCAGCGTCAGCTACAGGTGTCGTTACGCCAGCAGGTTGTGAGGTGAGCGCTGCGTAGCAGACCCCGATTTCTTTAAATACGGCAATGTTTTGGTCCAGTGCATCGATGCTTTTCTTGGTGAAATCTTGAAATATGGCCTCAAGTGACACTGATTCAGTAATGTCGCCAAGCACCGTCCCTTGCCCTCCAGGAAGTGAAATGTTCTCCGCCTCACTCGTTAATTGTTCAAGGAACGAACTGTTTGTAGTCCCGCCTCGGTCTCTTCGTGTTAACCCTTCACGCAATCCTCCAAAACTTGTCAGTATGCGCTCAAACAGCGAACCGAGAGCGACATCAAGTTCTCCGGGTTCATCCGCGTTTCTATTCAAATCTTCGCCAGCGCTTATCGCACTTTCAAGTGCTGTAGTCACGCTTTTCGCGGATGTTTCAATTGTTGAGTCTGGACAGTCTTCGACTGTATCGCCTTTGGCGCACGGGGTTACCTGTGGGCGAGCCGCATTAGGGTTGGTCACCGCATCGACAACAGCTTGTTCAGCATTTTCTCCCGCTCTATCTAATCTGCTCGTAGCGAGGATTTTTGCTCCACTTTTAGTACATTCTGTCGGACGAATGGAACTTAAAAAGAGATACAGGTTAATATTCCCCTCTTCACCGCAGTCAACGTCTGGGGTCGTCCCGGATTCCGCTCGCAAACGCTGCTCAAGGTGTCGTTGCACCTCTTCCTTGAAAGGACCATCGTAGCTATCGATATAGTTCTCCTTGCCGGATCGTCGCGCATCCTCCCTGAGTTTGGAAAAATTTTCAACAGGTCTCGTTGGCCCTTCCGTAATAGTTTCAATTGTTTTTGCCGTGCTTTCTTTGGTAAGCTCGCGCGCCTGTTTTGCGACCATGAGGTCGGTCACGCACTCTTTGATGCGAAGTTCGGTGACGTTGTCTTTAACGACGGTGTTAATTCCCTCAATCGATTTAGCAGTTTCAGAGATTTTGTTTGCGGTCTGGGAAATCTTATTGACCGTTCCCTGAACTTTTGAGTCAGAAACAGGCACGGTGCCTCCTCCTATACCGCCAAGTACACTTCCTAACCCAGAATCTCCAAGCAGTCCTCCCGCAATATCACCAATGCCTCCACCGCTACCCGATCCGCCACCAAAAATACTTCCAACATCGAACCCCCCACCACTACCTGAACCACCGCCAAAGATGCTTCCGATATCGAAACCACCTCCACTGCCTGAACTGCCACCAAAAATACTGCTTCCGATACTTCCGAAATCCACACCACCACTTTGTCCTTGAAGAATGCCCGCTATGTCGGAGCCACTGATGCCGTAATTGCCGAGCTGTTCACCAATCTCACTGTTTCCAAGTACGGCGTTTACTATAGCGCCAGAATCAATATTTCCGTCACCGGACGCCAATCCACCGAGAAGATTTGCTATATTTTCATCGCCCCCCGCCGCACGAATGATGCTTCCGAAAATGCTATTCCCCATCCCACCCCCTTGATTCTCTGAATTCGATGGGCACTGCGTATTTTCCACTTCTGATTGTTTCTGGTCTCCAGAGCTGATTCCAGAAAGCGCGTCGTCATCGCCACTCCCGCCTCCCGTAAAACTACTGAAGTCAAAGTTAAAACCCGAATTAGTGCTACCAGTTGACGCGGGAGAAGTATTTGATGTTACTGTCGGGCTCGAATTCGTGGGGACGCTGGTCACGGTTGTTTGGGAAGTTTCGCTCGTTCCTTCCCTCGGATGAAATGGGTTGTGATCCGCGAATGCAACGCGAGCACTCGGAAAGACCCCAACGGTTGGGGCGAGTGCGACGCCAAGAGCCACGAGTGTTGCAAGGATTTTTCTCATAAAATTATAGAAGGCTACTAATTTTCTTAAATAACAATTCGGCGTTTCGCCCAACAGAATGCTGTTCACGAACAAAGGCGTCGGTGTAGAGCAATGACTGCAACGTGTCTCCCTCCCAGATCGCCATAAGGTTCACGGTATTAGCAAGAGCGTTAATGCTATTCACAAGCGCAAGGTGTTCATTGGCGACCTCGGGGCGAACCTCGACAGCCAAAAGTGCCGCAGCGATTTTTTTATAGAGGAGCGCTGTCTGTTGAAGTGCGGGGGTGCCAGAGTAGTTTTTATCGTCAATAGTTTTTTGAAAGACTACGAGTTCATTCTGGTAGACCTTCGTGGATTCCTTGAGAACTGCAAAGACAAGCTGCGTGTAGGAGCTCAATGTTTGATTAGTTCCTATTCGAAGTGCGCTCAACGGAATATTGCCACTGACATCGGGTTTTTTTGCTCCGCTCTCGACTGCTGCCGTACGAAGAGCTTCCGCGGCTTCGGGCTCAAGTTCATTGTTTGCTATGTAGGATTCAGCTGCACGGACACTCTCAATAAAGGAGACAGTGTCTGATTGGGTTGCTCGTGCGTACTCTTCATCCCCTGAGGCGGAAGGGTTAGTGCCGTTTAACACCTCGACACCATCAGGAATACCATCGCCGTCAGAGTCTCTATTTTCTGGGTCAGTTTTCCAGACAATCTCTTCCCAGACACTGAGTCCGTCTCCGTCCACATCCACTTTTTCTGATGAAAGCCCCCCCGCTGATATCCGGGCATTCTGCTCCTTGGCATCAAAAACGAAGGTCAGTAGTGCAGCGCCGATAGCGCCAACGGCAAACACAACTGCCACAACAAGCATTCCCCAGCTTTTGCGGGTTTTCATTAATATTTAGTATACCCGAGAGAACAATGCGTAGGACTTCAATGCGGGGGGCGTAGTGTACAAGTGAGTCAGTCTACAGAGTTCTCAATTTCGGAAGCATAACGAGAGTTTGAAAACCGGAAAAAATGGTTCTATGTAGCCAGGGTGCGCGCAATCGCGACCCATTCTTCAAGTTGTACGTCCTCTGCTCGGACTTTATCAGGCACTTTGGCTTCCAAAAGTGCGGATAGAGCGCGCTCGCCGAATACTTTTTTCAAATTGCCCGCCAAGGTTTTCCTTTTTTGTGCAAATCCAGCTTTTAAACAGCGAAAGAAATCTTCTTCTGAAACGCCGGATAGTTTGTTTCTCGAGATAGAGTGTATTTGAAGAACAGCCGAGTCAACCGCGGGAGGAGGATTAAAGCTTCCGCGAGAAACAGTCTGAATGTAGCGGGGCGTGCCGAAAATCTTTACTGAGAGGGAAAGCAGAGATTCTTTTTTAGCTCGCGCAACTCGTTCCGCAACCTCTTTCTGAATAAGCAGAGCCATTTGTTTCGGTTGGTTTTTCGACGTGAGCGCCGTTCGAATAAGTTCGCCAGTAATGTAGTACGGAATGTTTGCCGCGATGACATACTCGCCATGCGGAAAAATGACGTCAGGCGTTGCGGTGCGAGCATCTTCGAGCTCTACTGTGAGCTGACCCGATTGCAGTTCATTTGAAAAAGATTCTCGAAGAATAGAAACCATTTCAGGGTCTTTTTCAATTGCGGTAACTCGTGCACCGAGCAACAGAAGTTCTCGAGTAAGCACTCCCTTCCCTGGCCCTATTTCGTACACTGAAACACCCGGCCCCGCCCCGGAGGCGCTAGCTATTTTTTTTGCTATGCCTGAGTTTGTGAGAAAGTGTTGGCCAAGTTTGGCGCCGCGTTTTTTATGTGATGGTTTCCTCATACGATCTGCCACTGGTGTTTACTACTTCAGCAAGTGATGGGTCGAGCTCGGAGACAAACTCTGAAGGTATGTTGATTGAGCGCGTACCAAATATACGCCGAGTTGCCGCATGTGTCAGGTAGGCTTTGTTTCGCGCACGTGTGAGTGCGACATAAAACAGTCTTCGCTCCTCTTCATTATCGACATCGTCAGATTCGTTGCGCTCATGCGGAAAGAGTCCATCTTCAAGTCCAGTGACAAAAACGCGCTCGAACTCCAGTCCCTTCGCTGCGTGTATCGTCATAAGCTTGACCCCAACTTTCTTTTCTTTGAGTTCATCTTGATCAGACTGGAGCGCTGCTTCTTCGATGAGTTTCTCAATTCCCTTCTGAGGGCCATCTGCATCGTATTTTGTAGCTACAGTAACGAGTTCCTTAAGGTTTTCAAGCCGCTCGGCGTCTTCAGCGGTGCCCTTCGCGTAGAGCGACCACAACCCGCTCTCGTGAAGAGTAAAACGAACCGCCTCTGAAGGAAGCGCGGTATCAATTTTTGCTGTGATGCGCTCTATAAGTCCACGGAAGTCTTTAATTTTTTTTGCAGCCGCGGCAGGGAGTTCAGATTCTTTTCCATTCACCACTTTAGCAAGCGTTACTTTTCCTATGCCTCGCGAAGGGGATGCAATAGCTCTAGAAAAATCCGCTGAAGAGTCTGGATTCAACGCGCATTTTATGTACGAAAGCGCATCCTTCACTTCTTTGCGTTCGAAAAAGCGTGTACCAAGTACTTGATAGGATACATCTGCTTTGAGAAACGCTTCTTCAAGAATTCGCGATTGAAAGTTTGCACGATAGAGAACGGCAATTTCGTCGGGTGACACTCCGTACTGTATGAGATATTTCGCTTCACGCGCAACGTACCGCGCCTCCTCCTCCTCGTCGTAGAAGCCAGCGACAGTAATTTTTTCACCGTCAGGATTGTTGGTGTAGAGCTCTTTTTCCTTTCTGCGAATATTTTTTGAAATCGCATCGTTTGCGGCGGCGAGAATAGTTTTAGTTGATCGATAATTTTCGGCAAGCACAACGACGTCCGCATTCGGGAAGTCGTGCTCAAAGTTCATAATGAATTCGATTGAAGCTCCTCGCCAACTATAAATATTTTGGTCGATGTCCCCAACGACAGCAATGTTCCCATGTTTCTTAGCAAGGAGTCGTACTAATTCATACTGCACGCGGTTTGTATCCTGATATTCGTCAACATGAATATATTCCCAAGCATTTTGAAAATACTCACGTATGTCGGCATGCTCTAACACGAGTTTGTAGGCGCGAAACAGAATGTCGTCAAAATCGAGCGCCTTTTCTTTTTGAAGTTTACGGTCGTAACGCTCCCACACTTCTGCAATTGCTTCGTCAACATATGAACGTGCGTTCTTCTCACGAAACTCGCGCCAATCAATTGCGTTTCCTTTATTCCTACTCATCGCGGACAGTACGCGACGGGGCTCCAATTGCTTTGGGTCGAAGCCCGCCTCGGATATTGCCTCCTTCAATGTTCTCGTAGAGTCAGAGCGGTCGAAAATTGAAAATCTCTTTGGAAGCCCTGCACGGTCGTGAAAAGTTTTAATAATCTCGAGTGAGATTGCATGAAACGTTCCTATATACGGAGAGGTCTTCGGGGTGTCGTATGGAGAAAGCGACAAATCCTCAGTGAGCATCTTGTGCATTCGCTCGCGCATTTCCCCCGCTGCCTTATTGGTGAAGGTCACGGCGAGAATTGCCTGCGGGGGAACTCCGCTCCGGATGAGTTCGGCGATTCGGTGGGTGATGACCCGAGTCTTTCCTGCCCCCGCCCCCGCTAATATAAGAAGGGCCCCCGACTTATGAAACACAGCCTTTTTTTGAGCTTCGTTCAGGTTCGGGTGACTCATAAGGGTCTACTATACCCCGCAAGTTAGGGAAACTTGCCTGTGAACTGTGCTATACTAGATATAGCACAGGCGTTTTGCGCGGGGGATTACCACGGTTGACTCGACCGGCTCGTTAGGTATAGTGAACTTATACCGATGGGCGGTTGGAATTATTTGGCTTAATTAAGCCATATTTCTGCGAGACCGAATGGCATCCGAGTGGAAAATATCATAAAGAAAGTCACAATATCGCCAGACGGCACGACACATACTCTGCGTCCGGCTACAAAGAAATGGGTTAAAGCGATGGTCGCCACGGCTGTCGTCGCTCTTGTGAATATTGCACTTCCCGCCCTTGCCCTCTACCTTCCGCTGTCGCATGGGAAGGACACTGTTGCTGAGGCTTCGCAGGTTGTCCGAAGGTCAGTCCCGACCTCTGATACTCCCGCTCTACAGGCTGCGAGAAATATCGATCCGACAAGACGAGGCGGGGGCGACATTACTATTATCGGAGGCGTGGCTCTCGTCCCTGAAACAGGTCCCGAAGGCTCTCTTTCTGACATAGAACAGCACAAGCCATCCTCGAGTCAGATTTCAATATATGTAGTTCGAGATGGCGATACGCTATCAGGTATCGCCAAGTTGTTTGATGTTTCGACGAATACAGTGTTGTGGGCGAATGACTTAAAAAGTGCACGGGATATTCATCCCGGGGACACGCTCGTGATTCTCCCTATCTCGGGTGTTCAGCACGTAGTTCAGAAAGGTGAGACGCTCGCTTCTATCGTGAAGAAGTATAAAGGGGACATTGAAGAGGTTCGAGATTTCAATAATTTTGAAGAAGGTATTTCTCTCGCCGTTGGGGATACTGTCATAATCCCACATGGAGTAGAGACGCCAGTGTTGACCGGCTCATCGGGTACGAAATCTGTACGAAGTGCTGGCGGTCCAGTTATCGCGGGGTACTTTATGCGCCCTCTTTCTGGGGGGGTAAAGACACAAGGAATCCATGGGTATAACGGGGTCGACATTGCTGCCCCTGTTGGCTCCACTATTTTTGCATCTGCCTCAGGCACCGTCATTATTGCTCGCTCTTCCGGGTGGAACGGTGGATATGGTCAGTACATTGTTATTCAACACCCGAACGGAACGCAGACGGTCTATGCGCACCTCTCTCAAGTGTATGTTTCTTCTCGACAAGCGGTTACGCAAGGACAAGCTATTGGTGCCTCAGGTAACACAGGCCGCTCAACGGGGGCGCACTTGCACTTCGAAGTTCGCGGTGCCGCCAACCCGTTTTAAGTTTTGCTTGAATCGGCGTTTTGAAAAAGTGAGGTAGGTGCCGTACTCGACTGTCTCCAAAATTTTATTCGTACCCCTTTTGGTGGGAGTCTGTGATGAGAGCCTTTTATTTTGTAGAGCCGCATTGCCAAAAAATGCTCCCACACTGCTTCCTCGCCGATTTCTTCAATTTTTCTTTGAACAGGGCCGCTAGGAATTTTTTTTATGACGTTAAACACTCGCAGTGCTACGACAGTAGCGGAGACAGCCTCATATCGCGGAAATCTGCCAGTATCCATGGTCTGATTTCTACACCCTAAGAGCCCAAAACGCAAACTAGCGGAACGCCATCAGTAAAAAGAAAATAAACACAGCGGAAAATAATTCAGCCATAGTGTTTAGACGTGCGTGCCGAAAAACTCTTTCGTCTTACGCGTCTCGAAATCGAGGTCGATACCGCAGCGCTTCAAGCATGTGTCCTTCTTGAACCATTGCGTCGCCCGCAACGTCGGCAATTGTTCGCGCTAGTCGAAGTACTCGATGAAACGAGCGAGGTGAGAGATTCAGCTTTCGAGCCGCTACCGCCAGTGCTGATTTAACTGTGTCTGGAATCCCAACACGTTCATCGAGCATTTTAGATGGAAGTTCTCCATTCGTGCGTCCGGAGATATTGAGTGTTTTGTGTCGAGTGGCCTGTGCTTCACGAGCTGCGATGACTCTCTTTTTTACGACGGAAGAGCGTTCCCCGGTCGACGCTCGCGACAACACCTCATGCGGTACGTGAGGCATTTCAATCCACACGTCGATGCGGTCCACGATTGCGCCAGACAATTTTTTTCGAAATCGCTCATGTTCTCTGTACTCAGCGCGCTCCTCTGGTGGGTTCATTGCGGCTATGAGCATGATATTTGCTGGAAACGTTGCCGAGCCCGATGCGCGCGACACGGTAATTGCTCTATTTTCGAGTGGTTCACGAAGTGCCTCAAGGGCACGTCTATCAAACTCTGGGAACTCATCGAGAAACAGTACGCCGTGGTGAGCAAGCGTAATTTCACCGGGTCGAAGTGAGTTTCCGCCTCCTACAAGGGCAACATATGATGACGTGTGGTGTGGCGAACGGATTGGGGGTTCCGAAATGAAATGAGTTTTTAGTGTGCCTGCAACGGAGTGCACGGCAGTAACTTCAACGGCCTCCTCAAAGGACAGTGGTGGCAAAATGCCGGACAACGCTGACGCGAGCATGCTTTTACCGGTGCCTGGAGGACCAATAAACGCAACATTGTGTCGACCTGATGCCGCTATTTCGAGTCCGCGCTTTGCCGTTTCCTGTCCTCGTATGTCGGCGAAATCTGTTAGCACATTTACATTTTCTGTCGGAGTTGTTTTTGCTGATGCGCCGATTGGTGCAACGTTGGTTACATGTTGAATTATTTGTAGTAACGTTTCAGCACCGTATACAGCGATACCATCGACCAACGCAGCTTCTGCTGCATTCTCTCGAGGGACAAAAATTGACGTATATCCAAGTTCACGTGCGCGCAGCGCTGCGGGGAGTGCGCCCCGGATTGGGCGGAGATGCCCATCAAGTGCCAGTTCCCCGAGAAAGACGGAGCTACTTGGGTCAAAGGTTATTTCTTTTGCTGACAATAAATAGGCAAGCGCCATCGGTAGATCAAACGCAGCGCCTTCTTTTTTAACGTCAGCAGGTGCGAGAGAGATGACAACCTTTTGGTTATGCGATTTTGGAGACGAGAATCCAGAATACTTAATTGCTGAGGACATGCGGTCTCGAGATTCCTCGACCGCCTTTGATGGTAAACCGACGACCGAAAAAGAATACAGACCTTTGGTAAGGTCTGATTCAATGACAATCTGCTCTGAAGTTGGAAAGCCGGGCTGAATGCTGAAGACTTTCGCAAACACAAGAGTGTATTTACAAGGACTGATGCATGTGCGCTTTGCATGTGCGCGCGGCCGGGTTTGCTTCAAGTCGATCGGCTTCAATTTCGCTTCCTGAGATTTCACAAATACCGTATGTGCCTTCTTCAATCTTTCCGAGCGCTCGATTTACTTCATCAAATCGAACTTCAAGTTTTGAAATCGTTGCGTTCGCGTCTTGCATTTCTTCGAAGATATCCGCGTTGTCGTTGCGGTCAGCGCCGAACGCTTCATCGCTTCCCTTAGCCGCTACCCAGTCAGAAGGATTTGATGGGTTTCGTACGCCAATCTTCTGCAATTCTGTCTCGAGCACAGTGCGCTCCTCCTCAAGAATTTTCTTGTATTTTTGAATCGTGTCGTTTGAAATCATGGAGCCATCCTATCACAGCAAGTGAGAAGTGTCGCGAGAGCTTGCTCTCATGACATTCGAACGATGCTGTGGCAAGCGAAGTACCACGCTCCGTGCCTTGAATCTAGGCGCTCAGCTGCCAGACTGCAGGGTTAGACGGGTAATGACTTCTCTCAGGGTGCTTTCGTTTGTTGTAATTAGGAGCAGGTCTCTTCGGGGGAAGGCGTAGAGTATTTTCCACTCAGGACCACTTTCGCGCACGTCGATATTTTGGTAGACCCTATCCGAAAAAGTTATTCTAGGGGGCTTCGAAGGCTGGGGGTCGCGAGCTGCCTTATACGGAGCGAAAAAGCCACCCAATGATTCGGCAAGTGTATCTTCCCACTGCAACATGCCTTCAAAGGCAAGATCGTATGCGCTCACTCGTACCAGAATGAAGGGTTGGTTGCGATCGAAGGCATGGATGCCGACAAGTGCGTTTGTGCTGTTACGAGCCAACAAGTTAGGCGCCCCAAGTAGCGTGAGAATCTCACTTCCCTGTAGTGGCGCGCCAAATTCCGTAAGAATGAACTCTTTCATTTCCCCGAGTCGCAGGTCAGTGTCCTGCCTGAGTGCAGCCAGTGTTTCTGTCGTCGATTCTTCCGTTTGAACAACGACAAGCTCCGAATAATTTATCGGAATCATAGACATGCGTTGAGGCGCCACTGGTTGTTCCCTCGTGACAAGAAATGCCACAGCAAGAGCGACACAACCGAAGAACAAAAGACCGATAGCAGCAAGTGAAAGTAGAACTCCTTTATTTTTTTCCTGCACTGAAACTTCCGTTTTTACACTCGTCTCGTCTCCTACGGGCCCCTTCCCCATCTTCATCCTTTCAGCGCTGATGATAGTCGACAGCGTTTCTCCACGACGTTTAATTTCTTCGCTCATGTCAGCCGCATACGTCCGGATGCGGGGCAATTCTCCGGGCTTTGTCGCTAGTGTGTCAGTCGAGCTCGTTTCTTTTTTTTCTTGCACCACTCTAGGTTTCAAGCCGATTTCTCTAATGCTTCGCTGGACGGGAGACTCGGCGTATTTCGTTCCTGAGCGAACAGGAGTCGGTGCGACTGTTTTCGCTCGTTGTTGCGCTTCAAGCAATGACACGACATTACCGCCAAGTAATTTATCTTCCGCTTTTGACAGTGGTGACGAAGGTGCCGACGACTGATTCAGTGAAACTGGTTTTGACTGCGGCGAAATTTTTCCAAAAAATGGGGAATTAACATCAAGTGGCCCCGATGGTGTTTGTGCTCCCGCTGGAACAGCACCCGCAACTTCCGTCGGGGATTCTAGAGGTCGCGTATCGGCGCTATTACCAGCGATGGCCGCCGTCTCTTTGTTCTCTGCGTCCGCCATTCCTGTTATTGTACCCTCCGCGTTCAGCCCCTGGCGGGGTTCCTTCACTTGGCTTCAAATTTTTTCTCGTCGCGAATTCTGGATCAATCATTTTTATCGAAAGATTGACCCTCCCCTGCTCGTCTATTTCCTTAACGACGACCTTAACAATTTCTCCAAGTTGTACGGCTTCTTCCACTGTCGCAATTCTGAATGGAGCAATCTCAGATATGTGTACCAAGCCTTCGTTTTTCCCGCCAATATTTACGAATGCACCAAAATTCATAAGGCGCGTGACTGGTCCTTCTGCAACATCTCCCGGTTTCCACACGCGGGTCATCTGTCGGATAATTTCCGCAGCTTTTTCTGGTGCGTCCGCATTTCCTGTAATGAATACTGAACCGTCATCCTCAATAGTAATTCCTGAGACACCTGTGTCTTCCTGAATCTTCTTTATGTTCTTGCCACCAGGACCAATAACAAGGCCGATCATATCAACAGGAACTGAGAGAGCCACAATTTTTGGTGCACGAGGAGAAAGGTCGGCACGAGGGGCGCTAATTTCTTTTGTCATGACATCAAGGATTTGAAGTCGCGCGGTTTTTGCCTGATTCAGGGCTTCCGCGAGCACTTTCATTGGCACACCTTCAACTTTAACGTCTAGTTGAATTGCAGTGATGCCGTCCTTTGTTCCCGCAACTTTAAAGTCCATGTCTCCGTAATGGTCTTCTGGTCCCTGAATGTCGGTCAAGATTGCGTATCGTTCAGGTGACTCATATATAACGCCCATCGCGATACCCGCGACAGGAGCTTTCAAGGGGACTCCCCCGTCCATCATGGCGAGCGTTGATGCGCAGACGGATGCCATCGATGTTGAACCATTTGAAGCAAATGCCTCAGACACGAGTCGGATGGTGTAAGGAAAAACTTCTTTGTCAGGAATCACTGCTGACAACGCTTTTTCCGCGAGTGCGCCGTGTCCAATCATGCGACGATTTAAGCCACCAACGCGTCCCGTCTCTCCAACGGAAAACGGTGGGAAGTTGTAGTGGTGCATGAAGCGCTTTTTCTCTTCTTTCTCCTCGATAGAATCCACTATTTGTGAATCCTCCGGACCGCCGAGCGTAAGTGCTGAAAATACGTGCGTGCCTCCGCGGTAGAAGATTCCTGTTCCGTGAAGTATTGGAGAAATCCCTCCAGCTTTTGCATAGAGTGGACGTATTTCGTCGAGCTTTCTGCCGTCAACGCGCTTTTTGTCCTCAATAGCGCGCTTGTCCATCAAAGCTTCGGTGCGATCTTCAAAGTAATCATCGGCCGCTTTGACTAATTCAGGTGTTGTAGCTTTAATTTTTGCTAGAAACTTTTCCTTAAGCGCGTAGATAGAATCCTTTCCGGGTGTTCCTGAAAAAATTGCTCCCTCAAACTCGCCCTCAAATTCTGCAAACGCTTCAGGGATTGATGCGTTGAGCTCAGGCGCGGTAAATTCCTTTTTGCTCTTTCCAATCTCTGCAATAATTTTTTTCTGAAATGCCTGCACTTCTTCAAGTTGTTTCATTGCTTCTGCAAACGCTTTCTCCATGACTGCCTCGGTCACTTCTTTTGCTCCCACTTCTACCATTGTTATGGTGCCGTCCTTACCGCAGACCAAAAGATCCAGCTCAGCATCTGAGGAATTTCTTTCCGCGTATGTTGGGTTAATCTGAAACTCATCAGAGTCTCGTTTCTTTCCGATACGTACTGCCGACACGGGGCCTTTCCATGGAATGTGCGATGTGCCGAGCGCGAGCGATGCGCCGATAACACCAAGAACATCTGGGTCATCTTCTGAGATCGAAAGCACTGTTGCGATAACCTGCACATCTTTTCGCATCTTGTTGTTAAACAATGGGCGGATGGTACGGTCGACAATGCGCCCCGAAAGAATCGCGCTGTCCGCTGGTCTCCCCTCTCGGCGCACAAATCGTGAGCCAAGTATTCTCCCTGCCGCGTAAAAGCGTTCTTCGAATTCAACAGTTAATGGGAAGTAATCCATCTCCTTGTCTTTCATGCCCATGACCGCAGTCACGAGGATTGCTGTGTCGCCGTAGCGCACGATTACTGAACCGCTCGCCTGCTCCGCGAGGTCGGTAAATTCTGCTGTTAATGTTCTACCGCCAATCTGCGCGGAGAATGCTTTATGTTGCATAGTGCCTCTCTTTATATATCGAGACTCACAGAATTCAGGGCGGGATCTTCCCTCCTCTGTATCTATGAATCTCGGTTAGTAAGTTTTCACTCTACCACAGTCGTCATAAAGTGCTATATCGGATATAGCACTTTCGATATTTATTCTTCACGAGGGCTTTCCTTATTTCTTTTTCAAGCGTTTCTTCGACTTTGTGCTGCTGAGCGACGGGACGCCGCGGCGAGGTCCGCTCGTTCTGCTCTCGTAAGATTTCGATATCCCACTTCGCTCACGCGGGCGACTATCTGCTTGTCGCGTAGTTTTCTAAACGCGCGCTTTCTCTTATATTTTGCCTTGAGAGTTTCAGGATTTCGACGATTAAGTCCCAATGTATTTCGTTTGAGACGCTCCAAGCGCCTTCTTTCAGAGGTAAACAGCCAGTCTGTTAGCTCTCGCTCATTTTCCCGCGCAATAAATTGAGGCAAATCTTGTAGAGCATCAGTAAATGAAACTTGCGGGTCAAGTTTTGAGACCGCTTCGTCACCGTACATCTGGCGGAAAAAAGTCTCAAAGCGGTTCATGTGGAATTAGGTTAATCGGCCCCGACCACCTTTGGCTCTTCATCGGGAGTATTCTTCTCCCCGCTCATTGCTTCAGCTGCGGCTGAGAAAAAGTTTTTTCCAATAAGAAATTTTTGAGGCGTTGCTGACATATCGATAAAATCGTCAGCAGAATCAATCAATCGCTGTGAAGCAGATTTACCGAATGCAATAACTTCAACCTGTGTGCCGTGAGCGTTTTTCAAATACTCTACCAAAGGAACAAAGTCCCCATCGCCCGTCGCGAGAATGACCGCGTCGAGGCGCGGTGCGAGTTTAACCGCATCGACTGCCATACCGACATCCCAGTCAGCTTTCTTTGCGCCACCGTAGAATATTTGGAGGTCTTTTGTTTTTGTCTCGATGCCAATTTTGGTGAGCGCCTCAAAAAATGCTTTTTCGTCTCCGGATTCCGTGGTGACGACGTATGCCATTGCACGGACTAGGACACGGCCAGCGACCGATTCCTTTAGAATGCCTGCGAAATTAACGCGCGCTCGGTATAAATTTTTAGCGCTGTGATATAAATTTTGCGTGTCGATAAATACTGCTACACGCTGAGCATTATGTTTAACTATTGCCATAAAATTGTTGTTACTCGCTCGTCTAGTGACGGCAAGTCATATTTAAAATTACTAATGCGTTCAGGGAAAGACGAACGCTGTTGTTTAGTATACGTTGGAAAAAATTAGTATTCTGAGCGCCCACGTCGCTTCCCTACCCGTGTTCCTGGGTCGCGCTCCACGATTGCTCGTCTCCATGCATCCTCTGCGAGAGCAACTTCTTTTACCCTGACTGGTGCATTCGCAAGTCCTCGCTGTTCCAAAAATCTTTGTTCACGAGTAACCCCATCGTTCGCAAGTCCTTCATTGGTTTGTGACATGCACTATGAAATTATGTGTAACTCCTCACACTATATCGAACGGAAAAAGACGGAAGCAAGTTGAAAACCCGTTAGACCACACTTATATATAGCAGTCGAACGAATGAAGATTCCGCACATTTAATTTTGCTCTGAACAGGCAAATGTTTTAACTGAGCGTGAATCCTCCGGACCCCGTCCATCCTCCGTGCTGATGACCATCCTCCGCCCCACTTGTTTCTATACGGATTGGGTTCGCACGTGGGTCTCTGCCGGTCATGAGGTCGAGACCATGAATTTTTCTCACATAGTGGAGCATTAAGGCTCGTGCCTCTTCGCCATCATTTGACTTCCCGGGGTATTTGCCGAGTTCCGACCCCATGGCCCACCAGAGAGCGCTTGGTGTTCTTGTTTCAAACTCCTCTCTTTCTCTATTTCGGCGTCTCCTTTTAGCTTCCGCTGACCAAGGGAGACCCATACTTTATTTCTTGAGCCCCAAAGACTTAATGACCTTGTTGTACTCCTTCTTGTCTGACTTTTCGAGGTACTTCAAGTGGCTTCTGCGGTTGGCAACCATCTGAAGAAGGCCGCGGCGTGAGTGTTTGTCCTTCGTGTGCTTCTTAAGATGAGTCGTAAGTTCGGTAATTTGCTTTGTAAGGAGAGCAACCTGAACAGACGCGGAGCCAGTATCTCCGTCATGCTTCTGTACGGACTTCATCGCCCGTGATTTCTGCGTTTTGGTAAGCATGGAGTGACTTTATCACAAAAACACTATTTTGCAACACTTTTTTCGGCCTCGGTTCCGAGGAGCGAATTACTGTTCAATATCCAATATAGCACATTTTGGTGGGTTAACTTCGCAAAATAATGTCAGAAAATCGGATTATACTTTGAGCAATGTCTTCTCTTTCAGAGCTTAAGCGTGAATTTCTGGAATATCTTGAACTGACGAAAGGCCGCGGCATCAAAACCATTGAGAATTATGACCGCTATCTCACCCGGTTTCTTGCTTTTGCAAAAACTGATTCGCCTACAGCGATAACAGAACCTCTCATTCGCGAATTCCGACTCTGGCTTAATCGGCAACCTGCCGGAAACGGTACGTTGAAGCGAAAGACACAAAACTATTACCTCATCGCGCTTCGAGCGTTTCTGAAATTTATGTCGAAGCGCGATATCAAAACACTGCAGCCTGAAAAAATAGAACTGGCGAAAGTCGCTGAACGCTCACTCGACCTCATTACTTTTGCTGAATTAGAGAGACTGATGAATGCACCGACTGATGCATTAAAAAAAGAGAAGGATCCTGATAAACAAAGAAAATTACTGCGTGACCGAGCGATTTTAGAACTGTTGTTTTCTACGGGGCTTCGAGTCTCAGAGCTCTGCGCCCTAAATAGCGACATCGACCTTTCTCGTGACGAGCTGTCCGTTCGCGGTAAGGGTGACAAAGTGCGTGTCGTGTTTCTCTCAGAGCGCGCAAAGAAGGCGGTTGCTGAGTATTTGAAAGTGCGCAATGACTTGGAAGAGGCATTGTTTGTTGAAGGACGATCGGCAAAAAAGCTTCACCGCATCGGCTCGCGCGACGTGCAATTGAAATTGAAAGCGTACGCCGCGCGAGCAGGCATAACCTCAAAAGTTACCCCACACGTTCTGCGGCACGTGTTTGCGACCGACCTATTGGAAAACGGAGCGGACCTCCGCTCAGTTCAGGCGCTTCTTGGTCACGCCAACATTCAAACAACACAGGTCTACACGCATGTCACCGACAAACACTTGCGGGACATCCACAAAGCCTTTCACGGCAAACGCCGGCTAAAGTAATTTATTCTGAGGATCGACCGCGCAAAGAAGCAATGCGCGCAACTGTCTTTGCGACAGACAAAGCCCCATTTCGAATTTCCGGAGATGCCAATCCAATCAAAAAGCCAGCAGCAATTCCCTCAGGATGAATTGAACCCTCGGTCATAACATTAAAAAGTGTTTCAGCGTAAGCTCCTCCAATAGTTCCCGCTATGGCACCTCCTACGCGCATTCTGTTATTTGCACGCCGTGCCGCATCGCGAGCGTGGAAAACAACAGCGTCGCCCCAATTAAATCTATGTTCTGCCATGGTATGATTATTATAACCTCTATATACAGATTTGTCAAATATGAAAATAATTTCATGGAACGTCAATGGCATACGCGCAGTCTTGAATAAAGGGCTCTTCGTTCCATTCGTAAAACAATGCGACCCCGACATCCTTTGCCTACAAGAAACCAAAGCAGAACGTGGGCAAGCAGAAATAGACCTCCCTGACTATGAGGAATACTGGAACTCCTCATCTACTAAGAAGGGCTATTCCGGAACCGCGATATTTACCAAAGAAAAGCCAAAATCGGTGATTCTTGATATTCCAGATGCAATCGTCGCGAAATATGGCGGTCTGTCCGACAAGTACGGAGACCCGAATAAGGAGGGACGCGTTTTGACCGCAGAATTTGCCAATTTCTATCTGGTGAATGTATATACTCCAAACTCTAAGCCCGATTTAAGTCGCCTGCCACTTCGTGAGAAGAAATGGGACCCAGCCTTTCTTGAGCATGTGAAACGGCTAGAGGAGAACAAACCCGTCATTTTCTGCGGGGATTTGAACGTGGCACATATGGAACAGGATTTGGCGAACCCTAAAGCAAACGCAGGGGAGCATGGCTTTACGAAGGAAGAGCGAGAAGGGCTCGATAAAGTAGTGGCGGCGGGGTATATAGATACGTTTAGGCATTTCACGCCAACGGGAAACGGCCACTACTCGTGGTGGTCGCACTTTGCTAATTCGCGGGCGCGAAACGTTGGTTGGCGAATTGACTATTTCTTTGCCTCGAATTCATTAGAAAAGAAACTAAAAAAGGCAGAGATACTTTCGGATGTGCAGGGCTCAGACCACTGCCCCGTGTCGCTCGAATTACGATAAAGGACAATAATCCACAAGCAAATGATTGCCATGTCCTTTAGAAAAGTTATTCTTAGTGAGGACAGTTCTTTCTGGCAGAAACAATCGCCAAGTTATACGCGTTTTCAAAACTTTCACATTGATAAGACGGCGTTATAACAAGCAACTGCCGAAAAAGAGCTCGTTTCAGGGGATTTCCCTGAAACGGGCTTTTTCGTTATATGCCCCCATCTAAAGGACACTCTAATCGACCTTATGTTTAGCCATTATTTTGGAGATTTCCTCCCCCTCGGCCTCTTCTTTTGCCTCTTTCCCCGCTTCCCCCATTTCTCTTAATGCTGAATCTTCGAGAGATGAAAATACCCTTACCTTTTCAAGAAGATATTCGCGGGTATTTTTTTCAGGATCTTCTAAGACTTCTTCAAGGAGCGCGTGCAACATCCACCCTACTCGTGGGCTCGGTTTTTCGCCAAGTTCTTTCATGATGTCCTCGCCGTTTATTTTGAGCATCCCGACTGAAATTGGGTCACGAAGCGCCTGGTCAACCATTGCCATGTATTTTCTAAGTCGGAACGGTTGTTCCTTGGGTCTTCCAGTGCCAATGCGATCGCATATTCGAAGATTCAGTAGGTCTTGTATATTCTCTCTGCCTACATTGGTGATAATTCTTCGTACGGCAGACAAAGTGACCTGATCTGGGTCGGAAAAGAACATGTGCCAACGAACCAGCTTCATTACCTTTTCAATAGTTTCTTTCGAAAAGCGGAGTTCCTGTAGGGCTTTTTTCGCAACGCGTGCTCCCACCACTTCGTGACCATGGAACGTCCAATCTTTCTTATCTTCTGACCATCTTCTGACCTCAGGTTTTGAAATGTCATGAAAGAGCGCCGCGATGCGGATTTCGGTCGGCCAGCCTTTGTCTGCGGCGTGTTGCATCGAGCGGAGATTGTGCTCGAAGACGTCGTAGGAATGAGCTTGGTTCTGGTCGACGCCAATTCCCCGTTCCAAATCAGGCGCAATGTATTTCAAAATTCCGAGCCTAAGTGCTATTGAAAGCGCGGCCATAGGCTCTTTTGTTTCAAGGATGCGCACTAACTCATCGCGAATTCTTTCTTTCGATATATTTGCGAGGTTTGATGCGGTTTCGTGTATTGCAGTCGCTGTATCACTCTCGATTGCAAACTCTAATTCTGCGGAGAGACGTATCGCACGCATCATGCGGAGCGCGTCTTCCTCGAAGCGCCGCTTCGGTTCTCCGACGGCTTTAATGAGGCGCTTTTTGAGGTCTTGTTGCCCGCCATGGTGGTCTACAAACTACCCTGTCTGCGGTCGGTATGCTATCGCGTTTACCGTGAAATCTCTTCGCTTCAAATCCTCTTCAAGAGATACCCCAAATTCAACGCTGTCTGGGCGTCGAGAATCTGAATATGTCCCCTCTTTTCGATACGGAGTAACCTCGATTACATGCAGTGCCGGGTCCTCGCTCTCTGTCTTTACTCCAACCGTACCAAAGTCATTTTCATAAAACGAATCTGGAAATATTTTTTGAATTTCATCGGGGTGGGCATTTGTAGTAAGGTCCCAGTCCTTAGGAACTTTACCTAGTAGAACGTCTCGCACGCACCCCCCTATTACGTACGCCTCAAAGCCCGCGTCTTCCAATTTTGTAGCGACCGCTATTACTTCTTTCGGTATATCTGAGTTCTTCATTTCTGGTACTACTATTGTACGTTTTTTTGTGCGCCCGCCAGGACTCGGTCACAACGTTACTATCATAAGTCGCGACCCCGCCTCGACTGCCTTGCGGCATGTCTCCGGCCTTCGAATCCTGACAAAAGCAAAGCAGTTTGCTTTCTGCGTGTGCGCCCGCCAGGACTCGAACCTAGAACGGCTGTTCCGAAGACAGCAGTGATATCCATTTCACCACGGGCGCGACTGAGAAGGAATATATAAATGCTAGCACTTATACATTCTTCGAATGAGCGCCCGAAAGCTCTGCTTACGGACGCGACTAAAAGGAACTCGAGAATCGTACCATTACGAAGCGTCTAGAGCGAGCAGTACACAAATATCGCTCGCTTTGTTTCAAACTGGTGCGGCTACCGGGAATCGAACCCGAATCTCGTCCTTGGCAAGGACGCGTTCTACCACTAAACCATAGCCGCAATATGGCGTAGATTACAATCTTTTTTGAAGTTCAGCAATCCATGTCACCATCGTTTTCTTCAGTTCCACGCTCGAAACGCCCACGGTGCACATGCCATACGGACTCCTGCGTTCAACCCCCTTCCCTTTGATAATTGTAGTTTTCTGAAACTGCTCTGCGGTGAGGCCTGTTGCGGCTCTCCAGTACTTCTCGCACTCCTCAATATTGAAGTCGTCGTATGTGACGAGTGAAACCCATATTCGAGTTCCGAATGTTGGAGCATATGTCCTAATAAATTTGATAAAAATTGCAAGAATGCCAGGATCAGTACTCGTGATACGAGTCTGGTAGGCGGTTTTCCTATCCCCCTCCCCCCAGTACAGAGAAAGACCCGAAATAAACAAAGGCGCTCCGAAATGCACGTTAAATTCGTTGCGCGCAGCCAACTCAATGTCAGCGTCCCTTGCTCTACTCCGCTCCTCCCTCAGAGCATTCAGGCCTGCAATCTTCTCAAGTCGTTGCTTTGTCTCCGCATCAAATACAAGTGGGCGGATGTCCTTTAGCCAGTGTGACAGCGTGCCTGTGGCAACGCCCGTTTCCCGTGAAATTTCAGCGTAGGTCTTCCCCGCCCTCCTGAGTTCTTCCGCAATCTTTCGCGCATTCATATCGTACTACCATAGTATAATATAATTCGCAGAAGTTATAATCACACCTAGCGGCGCAAATGCGGAGACCGAAAATTTTCAGTCGAAAACATAGTGAGCTGATATCATGTACTGTGTAGACGCCCAGCTGGGGATGCTCCTCAGTAGACGGTGCGCATCACTTGCGATAACCCGCCCCGTAACCTCGTTTCATATGAAACAGCCAGAGCTGAGTCACTTGAAGAGAAATCCGACGTATTGTTTCATAGGAAACGCGTTTCACGTGAAATAAAGCGATTCTGTGGATAAATATGTGCGTATGTGTATAAAAGACAGAGTATATCGGCCAGCTTTTAGACACAAAATGTCGATTCTATGGCTTTATATATGGCTGGAATTCAAAATCTTATCAAAGACACGTTTCACGTGAAACAAAAAATATGGCTAAGCATAACGAGGTAGGAGTGATTGGAGAAATGGTTGCCGTGGAGTATTTGGAGTCAAAAGGACACACGATTGTTGAGCGTAACTACAGGCGAAAGTACGGAGAGCTTGATGTAGTTTCTAGACAGGGATCCACAGTCCACTTTGTAGAAGTTAAGACAGTTTCACGCGAAACGGTAGGCAATGGTGTACTTGGGGAGCATCTCCGACCCGAGGAAAACATGCATAAAGGTAAAATTGCCAGACTTCTCAGGGTTTTACAGGTTTATGTAGCTAAAAACGAAGTTTCGGATTGGCAGTTTGATGTAGTAGCAATATATCTAGACAGTAAAACGAATACCGCACGAGTGCGGTATCTGGAAAACATAATTTTGGAACCTTAGTCGGGGTGCCCAGAATCGAACTGGGTCATCTTGCTCCCAAAGCAAGCGTACTACCGGTATACGACACCCCGTGACGAGAAGGAGAATAGCATGCGTGCATGATTATTCTCTTCGAGGATCGGGGTGCCAGCTTTGCTGAACCCCGGAGAAGGAGAATAGCATGCGTGCATGATTATTCTCTTCGAGGATCGGGGTGCCAGCTTTGCTGAACCCCGACTGAAGAACTATACCGTAAAAATCTAAAAATGCTATGAGATTCAAGGTATTTTTGTTAAACTTGCTCTATGAGGCCATCTGACGCGTTTGGCAGTATAGCTCCAGTTGACTATCGGTATTGGGATGAGGAAGTTGCGCAGTATCTCTCGGACTCTGCGTATTTAAAATACAAACTTTCAGTCGAACTAGCGCTTGTAAAAGCACTTCAGAAGCGTGGAGTTTGTTCAGCGGAAGTCGTGCAGGAGGTGGAAGCAGCGTGCGCACAAGTTACTCCGGAAGAGGCATACGCAGAGGAGGAAAAACTTCGTCACGACATACGTGCCATGGTCAATGTGATTCGATCCAAAGTTTCCGATGCCGCAAAGCCATATGTGCACATGACCTCAACGTCATATGACATTTCTGACACTGCAAACGCAGCTCGCTTCCGCGATGTCACACAGAAAGTTTTGATTCCATCACTGAAGTCGCTTCTCAAAACACTGGTAACGATTGCGGAAAGGGAAGCAGACACGGTGCAGGTTGGTAGAACGCACGGTCAACACGCGGTCCCTTTGACGTTCGGGTACGTTGTCGCAGGGTACGTCAGCCGCCTCGGTCAGAGCATTCACGCACTTGAGGAGCTTTCAAAAGGACTCAAAGGAAAGTTCTCCGGCGCGGTTGGTGCATACAACGCGTCGTCGCTCTTCTTTGACGATCCTGAATCGTTTGAAAAAGATGTCTTGGAAGAATTAGGTTTGGAGCCAGTAGAACATGCTACACAGGTTACTCAGCACGAACCAATGGTTCGTTTGCTTGCCGAAACAACAATTGCAGCCGGAATCATGGCGCAATTGTCGGATGATATGCGCCACTTGCAGAGAACAGAAATTGCGGAAGTAGGGGAGGAGTTTGAGAAGAACCAAGTGGGCTCTTCGACCATGCCGCAGAAACGAAACCCGATTAATTTTGAGAACGCAAAGAGTCTTTGGAAAATTGTCATGCCACGTATCGTGACCGCATTCATGGATCAAATTTCTGAACATCAGCGCGACTTAACCAATTCCGCGTCAGGGCGAACGTACGGGGAAACAATTGCATACACCGTATCGATGGCAAAGCGCTTGGCAAGTACGATGAGCAAGCTTTCCGTTGACTGGGCACATCTTGAAGCGAACCTCAGTATGCAGAAAGGGCTTATTGCCGCAGAGCCGTTGTATATTATTCTCGCATCAATGGGGCATCCTGACGCGCATGAGAAAGTTCGAAATTTAACTCTTACCGCTCAACAAATAGGGAAGTCACTCGAAGACGTTGCGTTTGCTGATTCTGAAATGAAGCCGTACTTGGATAAAATGACCGACAAACAAAAAAATATTCTTAAAAATCCAGCCTCATATACAGGGGTTGCGAGCAAGAAGGCGAAAGACATCGCAAAGCGCTGGTCTTGACTTTTCTTAATTAAGGTTTATAATAGAGCTTATGTTGAGGCACGAGCTTGCTTTAAGGATGCATGTAAGTGATGGCGGGAAAGCAGACGCCTTGTTTCGTGGTGCCACTGAAGCCCTTCAGGATGAGACGGTTTGGGGTCATTTGCCTAGCAAAGTTAGCAGAGTTGTGGCAAAAGGCGTGCAGGCTGTAGAAGATGAGGCAAGATGGTTACGTCTTGGCGACAAGGCAAGGCAGGTTGCATACAAACGAGCCAAGGCAGCCCGAGATGCTGGCGAAGTATTTGATATAGATGAAGACAGATTTTGGCGATTTAATATAAAAACTCAAGGACGACTTCAAGCAGCGCGTATGAATCAATCTTTTGCGGTGCTAGACGCGCTTGATTTGAGAGAGGCTTTTACCGGGGATTTACCTTTTGATGCTGAAAAATTAGCTCGCTTCTCAGACGAGGCGCGCTCATATTCAAAACGAGATTAAGATTATCCCGCCATTCGGCGGGTTTTTTTATTTTCGTTTTCGTTCTATACTCAAGCATGATTGTAGTTCTCAACTTCGGTGGCCAGTTCGCCCACCTTATTGCACGAAGAGTCCGTGACCTCGGCGTTAAGGCCGAGATTTTGCACGGCGATGCGACGCTTTCCGAAATCCAAGCATTAAGCCCAAAAGGCATCATTCTCTCTGGTTCCGGACATTCGGTATTAGAAAATGGACCTTTGCCTGATAAGGGGATATTTGAACTTGGTATTCCGGTCTTAGGCATTTGCTACGGGTTGCAGTTGATGGCGCACATGCTCGGCGGAGAGGTGAAAGGTGGTTTTGTAAAAGAGTACGGAAAAGAAACACTCGACATTTTAAAGCAGAACGCACTTTTCAAAGAACTCGAATCAAAAGAGGTGGTGTGGTTCTCGCACGGCGACCAAGCTACACAATTGCCTACGGGTTTTGAAAAAACAGCATCTTCCAAATCGTGTGAACTTTCAGGGTTTGCCGATGAGAAACGAAAATTCTACGGCATTCAGTTTCATCCTGAGGTGACGCACACCGTTCACGGCACAAACATTCTTTCTAACTTCGTGTTTGATATCGTACAAGCAGAGAAAAACTGGAAACTCGCTGATGTCTCAGAATCAATAGTCGCAGATTTAAAGAAGCAGGTAGGCGTTGACCATGTGGTTGTCGGCATTTCAGGTGGCGTTGATTCATTGGTTGCAGCAACGCTTCTGCATAAAGCAATTGGCAATCAGCTTCACGCGGTGTTTGTAAATCATGGTCTCCTGCGAAAGGGGGAGGTAGAAAGCGTTTCAGAGGCGCTCCGCTCTCGCGGGTTTACCGGCCTTCATGTGATTGATGCTTCTGAAATGTTCCTCTCTCGTCTCAAGGGTGTAACTGAACCAGAAGAAAAGAGAAAGATTATCGGCCACGCGTTTGTTGAAGTGTTTGAAAAAGCTCTTTCTGAAGAGTTGCAAAAATACCCCGTTAAATATTTGGCACAAGGAACGATTTATCCTGACCGTATTGAATCTGCGGCGGTAGGGAAGCATGCGGATAAGATAAAGAGCCATCACAACCTCACGTTGCCGGAGAAGATGAAGCTCGGCGTTATAGAGCCACTTAAAGACTTATATAAAGATGAAGTCAGGCGTGTTGGCGAAGGTCTTGGCATACCGCACGACATGGTGTGGCGACATCCGTTCCCAGGCCCAGGCCTCGGCATTCGCGTTGTTGGTGAAATTACTGAAGAGCGATTGCGTATTTTGCGTGATGCAGATTTCGTCTACCAAGATGAATTGAGAAAGGCAGGGGAGTACGAGAAAATTTGGCAGGCATTTGCCGTACTCCTCCCACTTCGCTCTGTCGGAGTCATGGGTGATGCGCGAACATATGAATACATGATTGCGCTTCGCGCCGTCGATTCTATAGACGGCATGACCGCTGATTGGCACAAAATCCCTCAGGACTTACTTGAACGTATTTCGACTCGCATCGTGAACGAGGTTCGTGGAGTGAATCGTGTCTTGTACGACATCACTCAGAAACCCCCAGCGACTATTGAGTACGAATAACTAATGTCTTGATTGGTAGCCTGCGTATGGTCCTTCCCCAAGAAGCAAACCTTGCGCAGAAGATCTGCGATCTGCGCCCCAGCTAGTTCGAATCCAGCCTACGTACCCCGTTCTTTTGTCTGGGAGATTAGAAAAATAATTTGTTTCTGTCTCAAGTCGTACAATTGCTGCTGCTTTTTCTTCATCCGTCAGCTGTTTGTTTGCAAGTATTTGTTCCTTCGAGTCGAATACCCAGACAGAAGAGCCTTCATTCAGCACACTTGCTAGGGCAGTTCTTGGTTGAAATTGCCCATCGGACCATTCTCCATCTTTACCACGCCCACTTTTTTTCCGTATTCTCTCGCGCCAAAAGTCAGCATCCTCAACTGTCAGAATTCTATTTGCACGCCTGTATTTAGATTCGTTCATGGTGATTTGTAAACTATTCTCTTAATTCGATCTGTTCCAGAATGTATCCCTTGGTTCTGCTGGCGTAGGTTTGGATGCCTCCGTCGTTATGCGAGTGCGCGCATACATACTTTCTATTTTTTTAGGCACGAATGCCCTAGCAAGCTCTAATGTGGGCTCTGGTTCCCAAGCACGCACATCGGCTGAAGCGCTGCTAAAACCACGTCGTTCTTGTGCTTCTCTGTACGCTTTGCGAGAAGCCGCCAATACTTGTTCTGCTCTGTTCATATATTTGTTGTTATGTTTGAATTAAAAAACCGCCCGAGTCGGGGCGGCTACAAGAACGGAAATTGTTTGAGTTATTTTTTCAAACGATTAAGTACCGCGCGGTAGCCGCCCATTCCATGGTTCAACCAATGTGCTACGCGAGTAACGGTCGTTGTTGATGCTCCTAAGTCTCCTGCAATAGACACATACGACTCATCTTTTGCAACGCGTTCAGCAATCGCCATACGTTCACTCATGGCTTCAAGTTCAGAGAGGGTGCATAGATCACGCAGAAATGCAGCGCACTCGTCTTTAGTTTTTAGGGAAAGGATGCCTTCGTAAAGACGCTCCAGCCTTTTTTCAGATGAAGCTTTTTCTTTTCCGACTTGTTTTTGATTTTTCGTACTCATGTTCCTATGTTAACACGCTCATACTTTCCACGGTGGAATATCTTTTCTTGGTGCTCGTTCTGCTCGCACTGTCCGTCTGTCTCGATTCGCCCCGTCGATCAGCACGGCGCGATCGGTGTAGTGCCAGTCGACCTGGTCCAACCCTTTATCAAACCATTCAAGAGAGCCCGAAACCAGTTTCACCGACTTCCATCGGCCGAGACCGAGGACGCCCCCCAAGCATTCGTACGATTCACCAACGATAAGACTGCGCCGCAGCATGCCATCTTTTTTCGCAGCTGAAAGAAATTCACCCCATGTGGCGGCAGTTAAGCCTTCTCTTCGGATAGCTCGTATCACCTCGGTTTGAGTTCTGCAGTCTCGAAAGGGGGCAACACAAAATCGCTTACCATTTGAGTTCGGCTCTCTTTCGAGCACTCGAACCGTTCTGTCTCCTCTTGATTCGTACATACCGTGTGTATTGCTCATAGCACATCATGTTACTATGGTAACATGATGATATATCAGTATTGAGCGGGTGTCAAGCGGTTAGTACTCTGCCGTGGGTTTGCTGAAATGGCTGATGTTACGAAAGAATGCCGAGGTATACTCGTCTACATATACGGCCCATGAAAGGGAACAGGGAAGAGGAATTTCTGGCAGCGTATAACGAGCATTCTGATGCCCTATTTCGTCACGCTTTTTTCCGTCTTTCAGATCGCGAGCGGGCGTATGACTTAACTCAAGATACCTTTATAAAAGCGTGGGATTATGTTCGGGCTGGAGGGCACGTCAAAACACCGAAAGCTTTTTTGTTCCGCGTTTTGAATAATCTCATTATCGACGAGTATCGTCGTTCAAAATCCGAATCTCTCGATAAGAAGCTCGAAGATAACCCCGCCATTGAGTCGATGTTTGCGGAGGGGAGTGTGTGGGAGGTTGAGGAAGAAATGGACGAACGGGATGCACTGGCAAAAGTGCGCGGCGCCATAGAAGCTCTTTCAGAAGAGTATAAAACAGTTGTTACATTGCGATATGTTGAAGGGTTTTCGCCGAAAGAAATTGCCAGCATGCTCGGCTCCACAGAGAATGCGGTGTCGGTACGGATTCATAGAGGGGTAGCAAAATTGAAGGAAAATCTTGCCACGTAATACATATGAAAAAAATTAACCTTACAGAGTACATACAGAAAACCGCACAGGATGTTCGTCTGACTACTGACGAACGTGAACGCATGAAACGCGTGCTTTCTGAATACGTGGCCATGAAACCGCTCCGAGTAGCGCCGCTTGATAGGCGCGCCCCACTTTCCTATGCGCTTATCTCTTTTTACGCGTTCTCTCGAAAGTCCATCGCAGGAATACTGGTCGCAGTGTTGCTATTCTCTGGTGCGGGTGTCAGTTTTGCAGCGGAAAACGCTCTCCCTGGGGATGTGCTCTACCCTATCAAGGTACAGTTGAATGAACCTGTAGTTGCCGCGCTTTCCGTTTCGCAGGAATCAAAAGTTTTGTGGAACGCAGAGCGTGCAGAGCGAAGATTAGAAGAAGCTGCACTGCTTGCTTCAAACGGGGCTTTGACTGAGGCGAAGAAACAAGAGCTTGAGGATCGGTTTGACCGGTACGCTGAGCGCGTCATAGCGGAAGTCGAACAAATCGAAGAGAGTAATTCGTCTGTCGCGGTCGACATTGCGTCACAGTTTGAAAATAAACTCTTGGCGCATGAAACAATTCTCAGCGATTTTGAAGCAGGCGACAATGTGAAACGCCTCAAGGAGAATGTTCGTACCCGAGTCGAGCGTTTAGCGTTTGTTCGTGAACGAGCAGGTTTCACGCCACCCCCCGCTTCTCCCGTGTCGGCGTCCGTTGCAATAGCAGACGTTCCATCCGTCTCCACCTTTACCGCTTCTGAATCAGCGCGCGCACTGATGACAGAAGCTACTCCGCAGCCTGCGCCACTCATGAAACTCGAAACAATTGACGATGAGCAACTCTCTATTGCTGCGTCGCCCGTCGCAGAGGGCCCCACACTGAATCCCGACATTGTGAAACGAATTGCGCATCGAGTCGTAGATGAACTGAAGGAGAGCAAAAAACTTTTTGATCGATATAGGGTAAAGATGGATGTAGAAACAGGTGCATCCGTAGCCGAAAAAATTCGACTCGCTGAAACTCAGATTGCCGAAGCAGACGCGGCATTTGCCGCTGGCGATTCGTCCACTGCGTTTGAGATGTACAGGAACGCTTCAGCGTCTGCCACAAAGCTCACTGTTGCGATGAAAGCCTTTGCGAAATCAAAAATTCGAATTGTGAAACCGCTGAACGACGGTCAACATAAGACTGATGACGATGCCACCGGCTCAGATATTGGTACCCGCATCGATGATGAGCATGAACTCGATAAAACTAGTTCTGACTCAAAGCGTCTGTCAGACGATTGATTAAATATACTTCGTCTCCTGCGCGAAACGATGCTGCTTTTTGTGCCAAGTCGCCAGTAGCATACGAACCCAGTGTTTCTCGAGCTTCACTTTCGAAGTCACGCAAGAAATACTGCATAGTGATTGCGCGTAGGTCTCGAGACGAAGTATCGGGAGCGAGTGTCGAAGTGACCACAATCCCCATGAGCTCTCCATCAGTGTTTGTTACTGCGCCTCCTGAAGCGCCGGACTGCGCGACTACTGATCCGCCGATAGAAAAAAGATCGAGCGTGCTTTCAACAAAAGTAAGTAGTTCCCTGACCGTCGTGTATGCAGATGTTTGATACAGATTCCTCTGGATAGAAATTCCATCTAAGAAACCTGCGGGATAGCCGACGACAAGCATGTCCTCATCGAGTTTTGGTAGGCCGGTTGCAAGCGGGACCGCGGGGAATGATTCGGGTAATGTGTTGTTTTGCGGGTTCACGACTCCAGTGATTCGAACGAGCGCGTAATCGTGCTCACCGGTACCCATTGGTCTGTCTTCATTAATTTTCTCTGCGTTTGCATCAATCCAGCTTTTTGGAAGAAATAAAAGTTCGGCAGTATAGGTGGGGACAGCGGGCGCTCCGGTTCTAATAACGCAGTTCATTGTATTCGGGGTCGGGTAATCGCGCAGTAAAAAATATTGAGCGACATGTGCGTTGGTTAATATAATTCCGCGCGAATCGATTATGACGCCACTCGCTGATACTGCATCAAATGGACCGCTAAACACTGAAGTGCAGAAAACATTAACCACCGATTTTCGAACTCGTTCGTTTAATTCAGAGAAGGACTCACGAGGGAAGGTAGGGGTCGGTTGAATAACTTCCGTTTGCGGTTCCGGAACTTTTGTAGCGGTGCTCGTGGTCGCGAGCGGGGCAGAAGGTTCAACAGATTCAAATGTCTCTTCTGGTTCAGGTACGGTAGTTTCGGGCTCCAGCTCTGAATCAGCGGAAGTCGTGGCGGTCTCTTCAAGAATTGCTGGAATCGCTTCGGTTGGGGCAGCTACATCCTTGGTGTTGAGGCCAAATACAGAAAGCACGGCAATGAAAAAGCCGAGCAATGATACGAGCAGGCTCTGTATGAGCGCAGGCATTGCTTCAGGATACCGCCAGTAACCTTCTTTCAAAAGTCGAGTTCATTTGTTAGAGTATTCGAATTGCGGGAAGGCGCTTTGCTCTAAATCCCGCATCGCTCGGACGATGTGAATGCAGGCATTCACTCGCTCCTCGCTAGCGGGATTAGTTTAATGGTAGAACATCAGTTTTCCAAACTGATGGCAAGGGTTCGATTCCCTTATCCCGCACTTATATAAAAATGACCCGCTTTGGCGGGTTGTTTTTATATACAGTAATGCGGGATTAGCGAGCAGACTGCTTTGCTCGCGTAGGGAATCGAAAAACGGAGCGATGTTTTCCGTTTAGGAAAACCGCGAGTTGGGGCTGCGACCGAGCCAAACGCAGGTGAGGCGAGAGTTGTAGCCGATTCCCTTATCCCGCACTAGTGTTTTGACTGCAGTGCCTCTACTGCCTCATGTAGAAAACGGCTTTCAAAAATCAGAGTAAATTCGTTGTATGTTGTTAGTGCAGCATCTAGTACTACGGTTCTCCCCGCAAGTTTCTGCAACAGCGCTAGTCCGATGTTGGGCTCCCTGACAAGCTTTTCGTCGAAGCGAATCGTTAAAGCACTCAGTCCTCGCTTTGAAAAAGAGGGTTTTTCGAGAAAGTAGCTCTTTATTTCGACCTCCAACTCCTCTGAAACGACCAACGCGACGTCTTTTGTACTCGATGAGAACGAGAAGAACAAATCAGGTGAGCGACTTGCACCATGCACTGCCTCGGTCAGCGCTTTCAAATTTACCTGCGTTTTTGGGTATATAAGTTGAACAATAGGAGACTGAACCGCAAGTTGCGATACTTTGACGCTCGGGGGCTGATATATGCCCGATCCCAGTTTCTGTTCGAGGCGTGCCAGTGTAACTACGATGCTCTGGATGCCAACCTCCTTTTTTGTATAGTCGGAAACTTCATCCTTGATTGACCGCGCATATTCTGAGAAATTCATAACACGACGCTTTAGTGACTCTAGGGCTACATAGTCACTCCGCAGTATCGTTTCAGTCGCCTCGCGTATACTAATCATGGTATGTATATAACATAAATGATACTTTTAGTGAAGAATGTATAAATAATTAACATTGATTGACATATCGCATAGAATATTGCGGTATGAAAGAAAAACTAATACAAATACCTCGTGAAGACAATGTGTTTCTTTTAGATCGCAGAGGGAGGACAGAGTCGTTCGGTGCCCACCCTCAAGCCATCTTTATTCTTATCAGAGAAATCAACAATGACTTTTTTACCTCCATGGCTGAGCACGGAAGGGACATTATAGAGTTGATGGACGAGTGTAAATACAATAGAAAAACACGCGAGATAGTAATGCTTGCATTATTCTCGCTCGAGGTAGAAGAAATCAAACTTGAAAGAGAAAAAGTATATTTCTCAGATATTAATGGTCAGATTTTTGAGTTAGCGCAAAAGTTCCACGTCACTGCTCATGAATTTACAAAGTATCTTGGGAATCGATTACGCAACAAGTATGAAAAGATACATCTTGGACCAGCGCCTTGGGAAAGCAGATAACAACGGACTCCTCCATGATGTGTTTTCTTAGCTCTAGGGATTTCTAGATCCAACGCAGGGGAGGGTGCATATTCAAATAAAAACCCCCTCCACATTGTGAAGGGGGGTTTTACTCTCTTGAACTACTCGTCGCTCGCTATTACTTAACGGCGTCCTTGAGCGCCTTTGCTGCGCGGAATTTAGGGACGCGCATTGAAGGAACCTTGATAGATTCACCTGTGCGAGGGTTGCGGCCAGTTCGTGCAGGGCGCATCTTTGTTGAAAAGATACCAAGGCCTGCTATAGAAACTTCATCGCCTTTTTTCAAAGCGCCAGTGATGGTGTCGATAAGCATTTCGACAACCGATTCAGCTTGCGTCTTGGTACCACCCAAGAGCTGGTGCACTTTGTCTGAGAGATCTGCTTTATTCATATTCTTATTATGTGGCTAAACGCCATGCTTTTATTGATAAGTGGGTTGTACAAAACAGTATATATATGGTCGCATTTTGCGCAATAGTCTCGAAAAATATTGACACAAATACCTCAAAGTGTTCTTATGAACTTAGGTATGCTTGAAGTGGAAAGAAAAGCTGGCGAGCCGTTCAAAATATCCATTGAATATATTAATTTGCTGGCTAAGCTCGCAATCCCAGTGGGGAAGTTAGATGCGGCTTTGGTCGCACGGGAGTGTCGAAGCCACTTCATGCATGGGGAGACTGTCATATGCGGCACATGTGGCGGTGCCCGCACGAAACGGTTCCCTGAATAAAAAACCCCGCTGAAGCGGGGTTTTGCTATTTCGTAAGGCGATGTTTTATCGGGCAAATTCAATCGCTCTTGATTCGCGAATGACGTTAATTTTTACTTCCCCTGGGTATTTCATCTCGTTTTCAACACGCATAGCGATGTTTCGCGCTAACTCTCGTGCTGCCATATCGGAAATCTCGTCAGGCTTCACGAAAATGCGCACCTCGCGTCCTGCCTGAATGGCGTACGCTTTTTCAACTCCCGCAAAGGATGTGGCGATGTTCTCGAGGTCGGTCAGACGTTTAATGTAGTTTTCAACTGAATCTCTTCGTGCGCCAGGACGACCACCAGAAATTGCATCAGCGACCTGCACAATGTATGACTCAATCGTTTCATACGGGTATTCCTCATGGTGCGCCTGCATTGCCATGATAATGCGCTTGTCCGCTCCAAACTTCTCCAAGATTCTTCGGCCTATTTCAACGTGGGTACCCTGAACGGCATGATCAACTGCTTTGCCGATGTCGTGGAAGAGAGCGCCCGCTTTTGCAACTTTTACGTCAGCACCAAGTTCTGCTGCAATCATTCCCGCGATGTGCGCCATTTCGGTTGAGTGCTGGAGAACGTTCTGGCCGTAGCTGGTGCGGAAGTAGAGGCGACCGAGAATGCCCATCAGGCGTGGGTCAAACCCGTGGAGTCCTACTTCGTACGCCGCTTGGTCTGCTTTCTCTTTCATCACTTTCGCAATTTCCTCGCGAGCTTTGATGACAGCGTCTTCAATTTTTGCAGGTTGAATTCGTTGATCGATGATGAGGTTTTCAAGTGCGATGCGGGCAATCTGTCGTCGAACAGGATCGAAGCACGAAAGCGTAATCATTCCTGGAGTTTCATCAACCAAGACGTCGACACCCGTAACGCGTTCAAACGTACGAATGTTTCTTCCTTCACGGCCGATAATTTTGCCCTTCATCTCTTCAGAAGGCAGAGGAATGTTTGAAGTCAGGACGTCTGCGTGAACCGAATTGCCTAAGCGGTGAATTGCAGTTGTAAGAATGTCTCGGGCTTTCGTCTCAAGGCGCTCCTTGCCTTCGAGTTCCATTTTCTGAACACGAACTACAATGTCTTCCTCGTGGTCACGTCGAATAGTTTCAAGCAGTTTTTCCTTCGCTTCATCTTCCGTTAGGTGGGCAACTGCTTCAAGTGCTTTTTCGCGCTCGGTTATAAGAGCGTCAGCACGTTCTTTAATTTTCTTTATTTCCTCAATCTGCCCCTTCACACGGTCTGCCTCGCGATCGAGGTCAAGTTGGCGTTTGTCGAGGTACGACTCTTTTTCGCCGATACGCTTTTCTTTTTGTATAACGCCCTCTTCTTTTACTCGAAATTCTTCGCGGAGTGCGACTTCGAGTTGAGCAGCTTGCTTCTCGCCTTCGGCAAGAATGTTCTTCGCTTGCTCGCGGGCTTCTAAGAGTTTCTGTTTAACCTGGATTTCGGCAGACCCTTTCTGACCAAGGGCGACCAACCAGCGAAGGAAATATCCCGCGGCGATGCCGACAACGACCGCGACCGCGAGAAGGATGATTACTGTTAATGTAGACATACGCGTTTGTAGGAACGCGCTTCCTTATGAAGATAAGCCGAAATTTTAGTGGATGAAAACAAAACCAGCGGTCGTAACCGAGTTTAGAAAAAAGTTTTCTCGCGCTTTCAATTCGGATTTCATGAGTCAGCGAATTCCAAGTTCAAAATTAAAGTGATACTAAGCCATAGTACCCCCGTTTCAGGGCTTCCGCAATCAATGTTTTTCTCAAAAAGAGGATTTAGGAGCGGGTCTTATATATCTCATCAATGATGCCGTACTTCTTTGCCTCGTCTGAAGTCATCCAATAGTCGCGTTCGGCGTCTTTTTCTACCTCCGCGGCAGTTTTCCCGGTATTTTTCGCCAAGATTTTGTTAAGGTTGTCCTTGGTTCGAAGGATGTGCTTTGCCGCAATAGCGATGTCTGTTGCCTGTCCTTCAGCCCCGCCCATAACCTGATGAATCATCACTTCAGAGTTTGGAAGTGTATAGCGCTTGCCTTTCTTACCCGCAGAAAGAATGACCGCCGCAGCTGACGCTGCAATACCGACGCAGACCGTCGCAATGTCTGGCTTAACGTAGTTCATCGTGTCCAAAATTGCCATACCTGCTGACACTGAACCGCCTGGGGAATTGATATAGAGGTATATATCTTTCTTCGGGTCTTCGGACTCAAGAAATAGTAGTTGCGCGATAATCAAGTTCGCCAAGTGGTCGTCGATTGGCCCACCGAGGAACACAATGCGCTCCTTAAGTAGTCTTGAGTAAATATCGTATGCGCGCTCGCCCATACCGGTTTTCTCAATAACCATAGGGACGAGCTGATTTGAATGAGGCTGAATTTTTGAAGTCATGATTTCAATACTATACCCCGTCCGTTTTGGTAACGCTACGTTTCAATTTGTAACAATCGGCAATATTCGTTAATGTTCATGTATGGGAATTGAGGGTAGGAAGGAGCGGATACCGCGGCTAGATCGCGTCGAGAGCGCGAGAGGGCATCTGGTGTCTTTCGGAAGAAATACATATGTGGTCGTTGATAAGTTGCGCGCAAGTCTCGTTCGTCCTCGACAGTACCCATTGTCAACGAAGCGTTTTGCGGGTTCGTACTTGTTTAAGCTTCAAAAAGTAAAAACACAGGAAATGTGCAAATTGGTTATGCATGAGGACGGTACCGCGGAATGGGTGGAATTTGATATGAAGAATCCTCTGGGTCGCAGAAAAGCGAGAAAGAAGACGTAGCCCCGCCCTCTTCTTATGGGGCGGTGTTTTCACTCGCGGTAGCCTCCGGTGACGGAAGCGTGTTATTTACGTAGCGGAACACGGCCTTTATCGTGTCAGCAATTTTTTTGTCGTCTATAATCATCGCCCACGGGTAATCTTCAGCAAATGAAATAGCCGCCACTTTATCGTCGTACGCTGCAAGCTCTACTTCGAAATTGTATTCCGCGGGCAGAAACTTTGTTTCGCGCAGGTGCTTTTCATCGTTTGCATACAAGTTTCTCGACTCCGGGCTATCTATCGCAATCGCATACCATTTCACTCCCATAGCGGGGCGGTACCGGAGTATGTGGTTAATCCACTCCTCTCCCATTAACTTGTACACCGCATGAATTCCAGTAAACCCATACACTTTTTTCTCTTTATTGTTTGAGATGAGGTCTTCGTACACCTGCTTGATGCCGTCAACGCCATCGAAGAATTGCATGTTTGGTCGGTACCGCTCTACGGAACCGCGTGCGCGCTCGAGTGCTGGTAGCAGTGCCTCAGTTTTTGCAATGTCGTGAGTAATTTTTTCTTTATTTTTCTTTAAATAGTTCAACAGTAGGTGCGGCTCTATGCTTCTGAATCGCAAAATGCCATTTTCGTCAGAATGAGAAACCAATCCTTTTTCAGAAAGGGTATTCAGGGCGCTATATAAGGTGGTGCGGTTCAGTTTTGTGCGCTTTGCAATATCGGAAGCACGGAAAGAATCTTCGTGGGTCACCAGGAAGGTGAATGCCCGCGCCTCAGTTTCCGAGAGCGATGCGGAAACGAGTATATCCCTCAACGTTTTTTCCATTTCGTCAGTTTTTTTCATACGTATGTTGTCGAACTACATCAACAAAATTATCTTATTTTTGACAAAAGTCAATAGATACGCTATATTTCTGTCATTCAGTAAGGACAGTATACAGCCAATACGGCACATATGCGTAGGAGAGGTGTATTCCTCTCGGCTGTTTTCCTGCACCTTACGGAAGCACATATGGTTCAACTCAACATCGAACATAGGGCTAGAGCCAAAGCTGAAGCAAAACCGAAGGGACGCTTGGTGCTCATTAATGTGGAACAGACATTGAATGAGTGTCCAGAAACTGACGGCCCGCAATATCGTGCGTGGGCACATTTAGGAGGCTCTGTTATTGCCGCGGTCGCTGAGGAGGCTGGCTATGAAGTGGTGTTTCATGATGAAAACCTTCAGGGCTTTGCTGAACTTTCGAAGCTGATAACGCCGGGGTGCATTGTTGCGGGTAGTTTGGTGGTGACGGGTATCGACAGATTTGTACATGTAATCGCGCCAGAGGCTAAGCGTCTGGGGGCTCGACTGGTGATAGCGGGGAATGATGCAGCGATGTTTCGGGCGGAGCAGATATTGAATCGTGAGGAGAACCTCGTAGATGCAGTGTTTACTTCTTCGGAACTTTCACCGTTTCGCGAATTCCTGAATGCAGTTGAAACAACTGAGTTACATGACATCTATATTCCAGAAGTTGCTACGGCATCGAATATAATGCTCAATCGCTCAAATGATTTTTTAACGGTAGACAGCGAAAAAGCAGAACGAAAACGTCAAAGGAAATTAGGTAAACGACGGCCAGATTTCTTTCGAGTGCCTAAATTTAGTGATGAACATTTAGAAATCAGCGCTCAGAACTATCGGAAGGCATTTGCGAAGCAGCATGAAAATATTGAAAATGTACGCCCCGCGCTCGCCTTGTTTGCGCAGGGCTGCACACGAACAACAGATGGACACATGTGCGGATACTGCACCATCGGAGACGTTGGGGTGATTGAAATGGCGAGTAAAGCATATTTGAAAAAGTTGCTCGATGAATACAAAGCAAAAGGAATTAACTACGTGTTCAACGTCACGGACTCTTCCTTTGGTATGGTGAAGCTACTAAACCAGCTTGAAGAACTTGGCGCACATTTTTCTGAGGGAATAGTGCTGTACGCGAGAGCGCACGAGCTCGCTCAGCCGAAGGCACCGGCATTAATAAAACGTTGGCAGGCACTCACTGGGAACGGCAGGATTGTTTTCAATATCGGGATGGACTCTGGTAACGAGCAGATGCTTCAGAATGTGAATAAGGCCTCTGAGTCAGGTTCTCGTCTTGAGGAAAATTGGCAAGCACTTAAAAATATAAAAGAAGCTGGTGCGTACGCGCATTTCTCAGTCATTTTCGGCATTCCAGGGGAAACCGGAGAGACGTGTGAAGACACATTTAAGTTTGTGACTGACGGCGTTGAATATCTGGGTACGCAAGTAGCTCAAGCAGAAGCCGATGTGTTCTGGCTCAATTTCGGCGCACCAATCGCAAGGATTTTCACAAGCTATGGTGAAGCAAAGAAAATTGCGAAAATTGCAGGTAAAACGATATCGAAAGATGATTGGATGCGAGATTTTTATGCCTACCGCAACGAGCTTTCAGTTCCACGAATAGTTCTTGAAAATTATTACAGACATTTTACGCGCATCACTCTCGAAGACGCAGAAGGCTTGCGCGACCGAGTGGGGGAACATATGGAGCATCATGAAACTGCTGCGCCGCCACGGAAATTTTCCTTCTCCCCGCCGCTTACGTCACGGGCTGAGTGATTGATTCAAGGATTAGTCTTTCGCTCCGACGATACAGACTTTGCACCAATCCATGCAAGTTCGAAAATCGTTTTCATAGCATCTGCTATTTCCTTGCTTTCAATGATGATGCCGAGCTTTTCATACCACGATGCAATCATGGTTTTGTTATCGTAAATGTTTATCTCTGGATGAAACATGTATGTGTCAGCGGGGACCAAAACGGTTTCACGTGATTCTTCTTTGTTGAACTTCGTTCGCTCAATTGATACGGGTGTGTCAGGAAACACCGCGCGGATGCTGATGCCTTTCCCGGCGCGACGCTTGTAGTACTGAGGGAAATAATTGCCGAACAAACTGTGCACATCTTCAACTGTTGCAAATGCGCGAATTGTTTCGGAAGAAGTAAGCGTGTCTTCATACACCTGTTTCATTCCTTCAACCCCTTCGTAAAAACGAACCTGTGGCCGAGTCTCCTTCTTCTGGATTGATTTCAGTTCGAGCGCAAGAGCTTCAGCTTTCGCCAGTGCTGCTTCCGCTTCTTTTTTCTTTTCGCGGAGAAGTCGCACTAAATTGTCGGGGGATTCGGCTGCGTATTCTTGTTTTGGTTCCTTTCCTGAAATGTGTGCAAGCCCTTTGTTCACTAAGGCATCCAGTACCACGTATCCTGTTGCGCGGTTTACGTCCGCTCTACGAGCAATTTTAGAAACTGTCGATCGGCCAAGCTCAAGAAGTGAGATGTATACGGCCGACTCTTTGTCGGAAAGGCCGAGCGTGATGAGAGTTTCTTCGAGAGAGGTTATTGACTTTTTCATAGAAATACATTGTATTCTATGAATAGAATTGTGTCAATAGATAATAACAAAATATTTTACTATACAAAAATACGTTGATATATATGGATATTTTGGAAACAATTTGATACAAAGTGTTGACAATTCATAAAACGCGTGATAATATCCCTTTTATGGAAGCGATGAAACAGTTATTGGGAAGAGCCAGACTATTTGCGAGGCGCCTAGAGGGGGAGCCAGAACCACTCGGGCCAAACCGTGAACAGGTGGTAGATGCTGCGCAGAAATACTGGCGCTTGTATCAAGAAAAAATCGACCAGGAGTACAAAGAAATTGACGAAAAAGCTAAGCGTGGCTTTTGGAAAGAAAATGCTGATGCTTGGGTCGCATATGAGAAACGTTGGCGCGAAGAGAAGTATCGGAACGATTACGCGATTCGTTTCGCGGTATTTCTTGCTGAGGAATACGGTTTGAACGTTGGGGCAGACCCAGCTCGATTTACGTTCCTTTGGGGGTCTGGCGGTAGACGTAGTAACTATGGGGACGTTAGCTACTACAAGGGTCACCCGATAAATGGCGATGGAGTGGCTCCTTTAGATGGGGCATACAGTTTTGGGAGAGATTATGTTCTGAAAGCGGGGCATGCACCTTTGAAAAATTTTCATCCCAAGCAGAAAGTTATAAGGGAGAGAAATGATTGGGAACGATATCACAAAGTCAAAATTGCTTTTGAGGTCGTTGATCGAGACACGGGGAAAGAGGGAAAGGTTTGGATGAGCAGAAACGAACCTCACGGCTGTTACGTTTTTGATTGGCGTCTCTTTGGTGCATTCTCTGAGCCAAATTTCCTTATGCACCCTGAAAAAGTCCTCCAGCGATTTTTCCCAGCGGAACAAGAACGAAGCGTATGAAATTCGAACAACAAAAAACACCGCTCGTACGCATACCCGCGCTGTCAGAGAATTTTGGCGTACCGAATATGCTCATTAAGGATGAGAGCAAAAATCGGTACGGTTCTTGGAAAGACCGACGCTTGCAACCAATCGTTGAGGGCGTTAGGAGAATGAAGCCAGATAAGGTCGTGTTAATTACCGCGGGGAACGCCGCGTACTCACTTGCGCGAATGCTAGAAGGAACCCCTACAAAAGTTGCTGCAATTATTGACCGAAATGTTTCTACGCGGATTAAAGACAAACTTCGGAGCGTATGTTTTCAGGTAATTGAGACAAACCTAGACGCACGCCTTGAGAAAGAAGAACGGATTCAACTCGCGCGTCTATCAAAAGATGAGCACATCATTGATGTGACAGACAGTTATTCGGTCGGATATGAATCTATTGTCGACGAAGTTGCTTCGGTTAATCCGGCGGCGATTGTAGTTCCTGTAGGTCAAGGCGAGGGTTTTGACGGTGTTTGCCGTGGGGTTTTGAAACACAAACTTAATACGGTGGTTATAGGTGTCATGCCTCTGTCTCAAGAAGATACTATTGCCGACAAACTTCAGTCTCACCACACGCATCATGTCCGAAATATTGCGCGCTCAATGATGCGACTTCCAAGAGGGCAGACACAGATGTGCGCTGTCGATGAATCAAATATTGCAAAGGCATATGCGCTCGCGAGCGAAGAAGGGAGTACTAATTGGGAGCCTTCGAGTGCAATTGTGCTTCCGATCAGAGAAACGCTCGCCGATTTAGGTCTTCTTCATAGTGGTCGAGACATTATTTTTATTAATTCAGGAAGAGGGGTTGTTTAGAAATTTTAATCATTTTAAAAAGTATGAAAACGATAGAAAAAGTGTTGTATGGAGCTACGGGTGTCGCCCTCACTCTTTTAACCCAAGCTGCAGTTGGAGAAATGGGGAAGCCCGCACGTGAGCGCGCGCAGTTTGATCAGGACAGGGCGCACTATGAGGAAGTGCAACGTGCAACAGAGATCGGTTTTAATGATGCCATCTGCACCGCAGATGCAGAAGGTCTTTTAATTCTTCCGCCTGCGCCCTATGAAATATTGGCCGAGCACGAACCTATCTACAATGTGCAAGCGGGTTGCCCCGAATCATACAGAGAGGCAGTCGCGGGTCGCAGACACCGGTTTTATATTCAAAGAGGGTATTAGAAATCTCTTAGAAAAAATCTCCGCTTATGCAGAGGTTTTTTCTTCTGTCGGTTCGGACGGGGTTGTTCCTTCCGAAACTCGCGAAAGTGCTTTGGCATTTAGGATGTCCCACACACGCTCTCGCATCATTGTCGCGCGAATATAGCGGTGAGCAGTTTCATGGTCAACGCCCTGCGATTGGAGCGCGTGCGCGAGACGGTCTTCCTCTTGTGCGTCTGGCTTAATCTCTTCTTTCCGCGCGATTTCAGCAAAAATAATATCCATCGCCACTCGCTTCTCTGCAGGCACGCGAAGTTCTTGCAGTATTGCCTCCTCAGTTTTCCCAGATTGTTTTAAGTAGTCATTAAAAGGAAGGCCTTGCGATGCTACATCTTTCTTTGTCGCCTCAAGTAATCGTGCAGCTTCTTCACCGATAAGAATATTCGGTATGTCGCATTTACCACTTTCAATCAAAGCTTCAGCGATTGCCCCGCGCTTCTTTTGAAGTGCACGATCTTTAACTGCGTGTTCTGCTTCGCCGTCCAAGAAAAATTCAAAAGCAGTTGCATTTTCAAAGCCCAACTTCTTTGCTTCGTCATCGGTAAGTGCGCCTTCTCCCGTCGATTGCGTCATGGCGCGTGCCTGTGCGCGGAGTGCGTTCTTTGCTGTTTCTTTCTCTTTCTCAACATCAACTTTCGGCAACTTAGAAACAGCTTTCTCTGCTACATCTTTGTAGTCTGCAATAGAGCAGGTCGGTGCGACTATCGCAACAATTTCAAACGGCACGTCAGCGTCGACATCGGCTGGGCGAAGCGCAGCACCAACAGGCATTATCGGGAGCACTTCATGCTCTTTCAGTATTGATTCCACTTCAGCATTCAGCGCAGACTCAGCTGCTTCTCGCCACAACGCCTTCTCTCCGACGTATTCACGTACTTTTTGAAGGGGGACCTTGCCTTTTCTAAAGCCGGGGAGTTCTATTTCTTTCTGAATTTTCGCCAAAGTCTTTTCTGTGTGTGCCGCCACCTTCTCTTTAGGTAGAGAGCCTGTAATGGACACCTCGGCGTTCTTCTTAGTATCTTTTTTTGTTTGCATTCCGCGCATACTAACGCATTTTTGGAAAAACAAAAATCCCTCCGTATTCGGAGGGATTTTTACAATCGCTACGCTCTGACGCCTATATTCCTAGCTCAGCTAGTTCTGCATCGATGCCTGAAAGGTCAGTTGAATTGAGATCCGCCTCAATTTCTGCAAGCGCATCCGATGAGCCCTGCGACATTGCTGCCTGCACGTCGGGGTCGCTTGAGTTTGCGACCTCCTCCATTGTTGGCATCGTGTCGTTTACAGGCTGCATGCTAGTTCCCGACGTAAGCAGGTAATAAATTCCACCGAGCGCTAGGAGAACGACAATAACGATAATGGCAATAACTCCACTTGTTGAACCTTCCTTCTGAGGCATACCGTTTGCACTTGAAGGAGTCGGGCTTTGGTCCATAGTCATATGTTTTTTATTGGATTATTAATTTATTGCGCTGTTCCCGAGTTCTGTACAGCCTCACTCGTTGAAACTCCCGCAGCCTGTGCTGCGGCTTTTAATTTCTCTACTGCACTCTTGATAAAGTCGCGTGCAGCTTTGAGATTTTCTCGTACGCTTTCCATCGCCGCCTTTGCGGATGAAATGCTTTCAGATGCAGTAGCAAGCGAGTTTGAGTTAAGAATGGTTGCTGCCGTTCCTGAGAGTGAAGTCAATGTAGCTCGTGCCTCATCTAGTTTTCCTTTCGCGCTTGCGAGGTCTGCTTCGGCAGCTGCAGTGTCTACACCTGATGCTTCAAGCTTGTCTGCGCGAGCTTGCAAGCGGTCAATAAGCTTCGCCATGCGCTCAATGTTTGCCATGACGAGTGAGCCCAACTTCTTCATCGCTGCTTTTGTTCGGTCTTCGCGGTTATCGCGCATGTTCTCAGCTTTGTCGCGGATATCTTCTCTCGTATCGCGCATATCTTCGCGGGCATCGCGTACGTCCTCTCGTTTATCCATAATTCCGCCCTGAGTCTTTGCGTCACGAACGTCTTCCATTTTGTCGCGGACATCTTCGCGTTTATCCATGACGTTCTCACGCATGTCGCGCACGTCCTCTCGCTTGTCCATAACTTTTTGAACAGCAGGCTTTGGTGGAAGCTGGCGCGGTTCACGTGGTGGCACTGGTGTGCCTGCTGGTTGCGCAGTTCCTGTGTCTGTCCCCGCTGTCGCTGTTCCGTCCTCGGCGTACGCAACAGAAACAGCCACGAACATCATAAGTGTGGCGAGTATTGAAATAAGGGTCGTTTTATAAGCTACGGTCATATACACAATATGTGTTAGTTAGATTAATAGTTCACTTCGAAAAGTATACCTCGAAGGTCTTCACTGAAGACGCCGCACTACGGGAAAACTTTCACAAAAAAGCCCCTCAGAGAGGGGTTTTTGCTTATTTTCCGAATTTTTCCTTATAGAGTTTGACGCTTTTATGGAATGCTTCTATGCCAGCGGCTTTATCTTTGAATCCAGGAACCTCAACGCTGTCGCCCTTAAGGTTTTTATAGGTCTCGAAAAAGTGTTGCAATTCTTTCAGTGTGTGCGGGTTGATGTCGGAGAGGTCCTTCACGTTGTCCCATCGCTTATCCTTCACGGGAACGCAAATCAATTTATTGTCTTGCTCGCCGGTATCAATCATTTCCATGAGCGCAACAGGGCGCGCCTTTACCATGATTCCTGAAGGAATAGGGAATGAAGCGAGGAGAAGAACGTCAATTGCGTCACCGTCATCCCAGAGTGTTTGCGGAATGAATCCGTATTCGCACGGATACGCAGCTGCTGAATAGTTTGCACGGTCAAGTGCAATCATGCCCGTGTCTTTATCAATCTCATATTTATTCAAAGAACCTTTCGGTACTTCGATAATAACGTTCATTGTGTCTTCGGAACCTGCGGGGATGTCGTGCCAAAGATTCATACGTGTGTATTAAGAGATGTTTAAGATTTTGTCTCTTCCTCAGATTCTACCGTATCGGCAGCAACGTCTTCATTGTTTGGAAGTCCTACGGCATCGCCCTCATTTTCATCCGTGGCGACAGGGGCTTCTTCGACGGGAGTTTCTGCTGCGCCTTCTTCAGGTGCTTTCCCTCCAACAGCATGAATGTCTATTGACCAACCAGTCAATTTCGCAGCGAGACGTACGTTCTGTCCGCCACGACCAATCGCAAGTGATTGCTGGTCTTCTGATACATCTACTTTCGCGCGCTTATCTGTTTCGTTCAATTGAACAGCAAGGACGTTTGCAGGTGAAAGTGCGTCTTCAATAAACTGCACAACATTCTCAGACCATTCAATGATGTCGATGCGCTCACCGCCGAGCTCTGACATAACGGTCGACACGCGGACACCGCGCTGACCAACCAATGCGCCGACTGGGTCAATGCGTTCATCTGTTGCCTGTACAGCAATTTTCGAGCGTCCACCTGCCTCTCGCGCTACTGCCTTAATGACGACAGAACCGCTTGCGAGTTCGGGGACTTCCATTTCAAAAAGTTTCTCCAAGAATTTAGGATGTGCTCGTGATAGACGGAGGAACACACCGCGCATTCCTTCTTCTACTGAAAAGAGGTATGCACGAATGCGCTCACCGGGTCGGTAACGCTCACCCGGAATTTGCTCGTGATACGGCATGATACCTGTTGCTCGTCCGAGGTCGATGTACAAATTGCCGCGTTCAATACGCTGGACGACGCCATGCACAATGTCGCCTTCTTTACCGCCGAATTCCTGAACGACTGATGCGCGCTCAGCTTCGCGGATTTTCTGCATAATGACCTGCTTTGCAGTTTGAGCCGCAATGCGTCCGAAGTCAGTTTTCTTTTCAAGTGGGAACACTATTTCATCACCAAGCTTTGCGTCGCGCTTAATACGCTTTGCGTCTTCAATGAAGAGGTGTTTTTCCTCGTTGTAATGAATCTTTTCGCCCTCTTCAGGAAGTGCGTCGAATTTTTTCTTGCCTGTTTCTTCAGGTTCGCCCATCTCAACTTCGTTTGGATCGACGACGATTTTAATCTGATAGAAATCAACGTTGCCAGACGACATGTCGAAATGCGCGCGCACAACGCGACCACGCTTTCCGTACTCTCTGTTGTATGCAGTTGCAAGCGCACCTTCAATCGCTTCAATCATTTTTTCTTTCGGGATGCCGCGTTCTTCCGCGAGCTGGTCCATCACGAGGTTTATGGTTTTTAGGTCAAACATACTGTTCAAAATTAAGTAATTATCGGGCTTTGATTCTACTAAAAAAGCCGGGGAGCCCCCGACCAGAAAGGAAACGAACCAAAACTATATGTAGTATATCCAAGTTTCACTCCTGTGTCAATTTTGTTGCCAGACTACACAAAACCCCATGAAAGCCCCATAGTGAGCCGTTTTTCGGTGCTACTCTTATATATGTGCAGACCACAGACTCCCAGCTTAAAACGTTCGTCCTCGATTCAGGCCTTGTAGCCCGTAAAGACGTCGAGGAAGCAGAGCGTTCCGCAAAAGATAAGGGGCAGACGCTCGCGCATGCCCTTGTGTCGCTTGGGGTCCTAGGCGAGGACGACTTGCGCCGAATGCAGGCGCATATATTAGGTATTCCGTTCGTGTCGCTCGCTGGCAACAAGATTGATTTCGCCGTGCTCTCCCTTATTCCGGAGCCCATCGCACGCACTCACAATGTCGTCGCGTATAAGAAGAACGCAGATTCCTTGGAGGTCGCGATGCTCGATACGAACGACCTCTCAGCAATCGACTTCATAAAGAAAAAAGTCGGACTCAAAATTTTGCCGCGACTCACTGACTCGGCGTCACTCAAAGGCGCGCTCCTCTTGTATCAAAAGTCCCTAAAGGATGAATTTGGTGACATCATCAAGCACGCATCTCTCACGATGAATCAGTCGGCGGACCTCGACGAGCGCGGACTGCAAAAATTGGCAGAGGACGTCCCTGTTATGAAAATTGTCGATACCTTGCTTCGCCACTCAGTGATTCAGGGCGCTTCCGACATTCACATCGAGCCATTGGAAGATTTGTTGCTGGTTCGCTATCGCATTGACGGCATCCTCCATGATGCGATGGAGCTTCCAAAGCACACAGCTTCAGGTATCACCGCGCGCATTAAAGTGCTTTCACGCTTGAAGCTCGACGAGAAGCGTCTTCCGCAGGACGGGCGTTTCAAAATAGAGGCAGATAACGAGCGAGTCAGTTTTCGCGTTTCGGTTTTGCCTACGTACTACGGAGAAAAAATCGTGATGCGTCTGTTGCGTGAGGGCGGAGGCGGGTACACGCTCGAATCTCTCGGCTTCCACGGCGCTGGACTCGAACATATTCACGATGCGACAAAACAATCGACAGGAATGATTTTGGTAACGGGGCCAACTGGCTCAGGAAAAACAACGACGCTCTACACGGTGTTGGATATTTTAAATACGCCCGACGTGAACATTTCAACGGTCGAAGACCCAATCGAGTATCAAATGGCGCGCGTGAATCAGACTCAAGTCAGACCTGACATCGGCTTCACCTTCGCGCAGGGGTTGCGCGCTCTTTTGCGTCAGGACCCCGACATTATCATGGTCGGGGAAATCCGCGATACTGAAACGGCATCCCTCGCTATAAATGCATCCCTTACAGGGCACGTCGTGTTGTCTACACTACACACCAATTCTGCAGCGGCAACAATTCCGCGTCTTATAGACATGGGGGCAGAACCATTTCTTCTCGTCTCAACACTTCGTGTGATTATTGGCCAGCGATTGGTGCGACGTCTGAATGCAGACAGAGAAGAGTACACGCTTTCAGCAGATGAAATTTCTCAAATAGAAAAGCTTGTTGATGTCGACAAACTTATCAAAGCACTCGTAGATGAAAAGAAAATCCCTGCAAAAACAACCCTGAAGCAACTCAAATTCTTCAAGCCGAAAATTGGCGGTATGAGCGCAGATGGATTTTCAAGACGCGTGACGATTGCTGAAGTGTTACCAGTCACGCACGAAATACGAAATCTCATCATCAAAGGCGCAACTGCAGAAGAAATTGAAGCGCAGGCGAAGAAAGAAGGAATGCTCACCATGGTTGAAGATGGAATTTATAACGCTGCACTCGGAATCACGACTATCGAGGAAGTGCTTCGCGTCGTCGCAGAGTAGTGCAAGCAGTCCCGCGTACGCTTCAAACGAAAAGAAACCGCAATTTCACGTTTCCCATGCACAGCGCGGTCGCTCGTTCAGATTTTTGTACAGTACACTAAATACAGCATGCCGAAATTCAAAGTTACCGTTTCAGGCAAGGATGGAGAGAAAACGGTGGAAGTAATCGAAGCCGTTGATCGCTTTGCGGTGTATCGCGATGTGCGTGAGCGTGGCGAGCGCGTACTTGAAATCAGTGAAGAAAGCAATTCAATTAAATTTCTTGAACCAGCGTTTATTACGGCTTTTTTGAACCCGATTGCGCTCGACGATAAGGTGGTGCTGACACGAAATCTCGCAGCCATGCTCGATGCGGGGCTGACGACGTCGCGCGCATTGTCGGTCATGGAACGACAGAGCAAAAACCCCTATATGAAATTGGTGATTGAGGGGCTTATTGCTGACGTGAAGCGCGGTGGCACGCTATCAAGTTCGCTGGCTCGATATCCTAATGTGTTTTCGCCACTCATGATTTCCATGACTCGAGCGGGTGAAGAATCAGGAAAGTTGTCTGAGTCGCTTCGTGTCGTCGGAATGCAGATGGAGCGTGCTTCGAACCTCACAAAAAAAGTAAAAGGGGCAATGATATATCCATCGATCGTTCTTATTGCGATGGTTGGTATCGCAATTTTGATGCTTATGTTTGTGGTTCCAACATTGACCCAAACGTTCCGCGAGTTAGGTACAGAGCTTCCAGCTGCGACTGAGGCAATTATTGCTGCCTCCGAATTTCTTTCAACAAATACACTTCTCGCGCTCGCTTTGATGGGGGGCTTTGTTGGTGCGTTCATGTGGGGGATTAATACGTCGGTCGGCAAGATTGCCACGAACTGGTTGTTTCTACGTATTCCAATAGTGAGCGGGCTCATCAAGGAAACAAATGCTGCACGTGCTGCGCGTACGCTCTCTTCACTGCTCTCCGCAGGCGTCGACGTCATACTGTCGATAAGTATTACCAAGGACGTCCTCGAGAATCATTTCTATAGAAAAGTATTTGAAGAAGCAGAAGTTGAGGTCACGAAAGGAGGTCTGCTGTCGTCAGTGTTTGGGAAATATCCATCATTGTTCCCCCCGCTCGTGTCTGAAATGATCGCTGTCGGTGAAGAAACAGGAAGACTTTCAAATCTGTTGCAAGAAACCGCTACATTCTATGAGGAATCGGTGGAGCGTCAGACGAAAGACCTCTCTACCATCATCGAACCATTTTTGATGATCATAATTGGTGCAGGCGTCGGATTTTTCGCACTCTCGATGATTGCTCCGATTTACTCACTTTCAAACGCAATCTGATGACTGCAGTTCGCGGGATGACGTTAATCGAAGCGGTTGTCGGAACCTCGATTATGCTCGTGGTGTTTCTTGGAATTTTCGCTGCATTCCAAATTTCTATAGATTTAATTTTTTCTACGCGCGCAGCAACGAGTGGCACCGCTCTCGTCAATGAGCGACTTGAGTACGTTCGCGGACTGACCTACGACGCGATAGGAACGCAAGGAGGTATTCCAGCGGGGCCAATTCCGCAAGTTGAACAGATAACTGCAAACGGAATTAATTACACAGTTGCAACGCTCGTGCAGTACGTTGACGACCCGACTGATGGTTTAGATGAAGCCGATGAAACAGGTGTGACCGCAGATTATAAAGTTGTCCGCGTGTCTGCGAATTGGTCAGTGCGAGGGAGGCCGCGCACTACATTCGCAGTGACACGTATTTCGCCGACGGGAATTGAAACACTCGCTGACGGAGGCACCATTCGCGTCAATGTGTTCGACACTGCCGCTGCGCCTGTCTCTGGAGCTACTGTTCGCATCGTGAACACTGATGTCGATCCTGATATTGACGTTTCGGTTACCACGGGCGTTTCTGGTTCAGTCGCGTTTCCGGGCGCACCTCCCGCGTCGAACTATGAAGTCACTGTTTCAAAAAGTGGGTACTCGTCCGCGCAAACTTACCCCGTAACGGTTGAGAATCAGAATCCTAATCCTGGCCACATTTCTGTGGTTGATGAAACAACGACGACACTCAGTCTTTCGATTGATCAGACGGGGTCGCTCAAGGTATACACCTACTCACCAATCGGCGATGCGGAATTCGAAGACCTCCTCACCGATGAAACGAAACTCAGCGCGACGACGAGCGCTGAAGTAGTTGGCGGAGCGCTCGTGCTTACTGGCGGAGCTGGAAATTATGCATCAACTGGTGACGGTTATTCTATATCGATCGCGCCAAGCAATCTCGTAGCATGGGACACGGTCTCGTGGAATGCACTAACACCTACAGACACAGGGGCACTGGTGTCGCTCTATTATTGGGACGGCGCCGCTTTTTCTCTAGTGCCTGACGCAGATATTCCAGGAAATGCTGCAGGTCTAACATCGGGAACGCTCGACATATCTGCGCTCCCAATTGGTACATACGGCACGCTTCGTTTGCGGGCAGCGCTTTCGTCTGCTGACGTGAATGTCACCCCTGAAATGCAAGATTGGAATATCTCATACTCAGCAGGTCCAACTCCGCTTCCCGACGTAGATTTTGACATTCACGGGGCACAGACGATCGGCGTTTCTTCTCAAGGTGCGCCTCTCTATAAATACGATGAATCACTCACAACGACGCAGTACGGAGAGTGGATCATTACGCCAATTGATGCAGACTCATACACAATTTCCTTGCCGTCAGACTCGCCACATACAATTTCAGAATTGTGTGCAGCATCTCCAGTGGTAACCCCAGCGGGAAATACAGAAGTGGCAATGACGGTCGTTGACGCGGTAACGAATTCTCTCCGCGTCGTTGCATCCGGGAATGGTTCTTCGCTCGCGGGGGCATCGGTTTCCATATCTGGTGGTGCGGTCAGTGACAGCGAAACGACGTCGGCGTGTGGGCAGGCGTTCTTTGGAGGAATACCTGCAAACTCGTATACCGTCACCGTTTCAGCTCCCGGATATACCGATTCAGTTGAAGTGCTCTCAGTCACCGGCTCGACCGTGCTTTCAGTGGCTCTTAATCCTTCATGAACACACAACCTCGCGGAATGACAATGATAGAAGTAGTAGTGGCAATTGGAATTATTGCCTTGATCACGGTTGCAATCACGCAATCAGTAATTATGTTTTATCGCGTGAATCGCGTTGCGTTTGAAGAAGCGTATCAGATTCGAAGCGCTGAACGAGGTTTGCAAGTCATGGTGCGCGACTTGCGTGAAGCAACCTACGGGGACGATGGCGCATATCCGCTTGGAGCGATCGCTTCTTCCTCGATCACATTCTATGCAGATCTTGATCGCTCGAACCCAATTGAAAAAGTAGAGTATAAATTGATTGGTAAAAGTTTGTATCGCACCGTAACCAACTCAACGGGGAATCCACCGACCTACACCGGAAACAAAGCGACGTCGACGGTTTCCGAATACGTAAGAAATTTTGAAGAGAATGCTCCGCTCATTCGCTATTTTGATGCGGCAGGCGCGGAGGTTACGAATGCGTCGGACATTGCGCGAGTCGTTTCAGTGTCTATTAATCTTGTGGTGGACATCACACCAGTCCATGCTCCTGGTGAGTTTACACTGAGGTCTGGGGCAACGCTTCGAAACTTGCGTCCACAATAATTATGAATACAGCACCACGCGGGCACTTCGTCATTTTGGTTATGGTGTTTGCCGCTGTGTTTATGGCGCTTATTGCAACGCTGTCGGGATTTATTTTTACACAGAAAAAAGTACAGCTCGCAGAAGTTAATAAACAGAAAGCCCAAAACCTTGCTGAAGCAGGGCTCGAGTATTACCGCTGGCACTTGGCGCATTATCCTGATGATCTTCAGGACGGCACGGGAGCGACGGGTCCGTATGTGCACACCGTCGACGACCCAGAGGGCGGGGAAGTAGGAACATTTTCTTTGGAAATTGGGGGAACATTGGCGTGCAATCAATTGACGGATGTCACGATCACCTCAACAGGGCGCTCAGCGGATGACCCCACATTTGCCAGAACACTCGTAGCGAAGTATGCGAAACCGAGCGTTGCAGATTTTTCAACGATAACCAACTCAAACGTCTGGGTTGGTAGTGACCGCGTCATTTCTGGCCCCTATCACAGTAACGGCGGAATCCGCATGGATGGAACGCATAATGCGACAGTGTCTTCGGGACTCACGACATGGTCGTGTACTTCGTCATTTGGTTGTGTTCCAACAACAAACCAGGACGGCGTATTTGGCGCTGGCGGGCCTTCATATCTCTGGCAATTTCCTGCGCCGCAGGTCGACTTTAACGGAATTACGGTCGACTTGAGCGCAATAAAAACATACGCGCAAGCTGCGGGGACATACATTCCACCATCAGGTGGGTATGGATATCGAGTGACTTTTAATTCCGACGGGACGGTAAACATTCGACGTGTAGTCGGCACGACCCAAGTCTGGGGGTACAGTTTGGAAAATGGGTGGGTACAGGAACGCACGGTGATGTCGAACGTCGCTGCGACAACGCTCTATACCATCGACGCGGATTGCCCAATAATTTTTGTCGAGGATAACGTCTGGGTTGAGGGTACAGTATCGGGGAAAATTGTGCTTGCAGCTGCCGACCTTACGACGCCGGGAGTTTCTCGCTCGGCAATCATTAACGACAACATTGCGTACGCAAGCGCTTCAGGGAATGGTTTAACGCTCATCGGTGAACAGGATGTGCTTGTCGGCCTTCAAGTTCCTGACATCATGACTATTAACGGAATATTCATCGCCCAAAACGGAAAATTTGGGAGAAATCACTACTGTCAGAGCGACTGTTCGACAACATCAGGGAATCAGGGGCTCCCCGGAAGTCTTGACCCATACGTGTTGCGTACCACGCTCACGACAAATGGAACAGTGGTCAGCAATGGTCGCGTGGGTACGAAGTGGACATCAAACGGCACGTTTGTCTCAGGGTTTAACCAGCGCTATGACAATTTTGATAGAACACTCGCATCAAACCCGCCCCCATTTACCCCAGTCACGTCTGACGACTATAAGTTCATCATCTGGCAAGATCAGAACGTTCCGTTCTGATGTCGCTTAATGCTTTCATGGTACGATTTTAGCCATGAAGAAACTCATCATCGGGAACTGGAAGTTGTACGTGAAGACTGTTGATGAGGGGAAGAAGGTTTTAAAGGCGATTGAAAAGAAGCTTCCTCGGGGTCTAAAGTCTGAAATAGTCGTATGCCCTCCAACCGCGCTCGCGGTTGCGCTTCGTCGTGAATATAAGAGTTCACGAATTGCAATTGGTGCACAGGATATTTTTTGGGAGAAGGATGGGGCGCACACAGGGGCTGTATCGCCCGCACACATTGGGAGTTCCGGAATAAAGTACACACTTGTCGGCCACTCTGAACGACGCGCACTTGGTGAAACGGATGAAGAGGTGGCAAAAAAAGCTGTCGCCGCAATCGCGAGCAAACTTCACCCTGTTATTTGCGTTGGTGAAACAGAACGAGATGCGGATGGGCGTTTTTTCTCGGTAATCGAAAAAAGCGTGAAAGGGTCGTTGTCGCGAATTGAGCCAAAAGATGCAGGGAAATTTACAATTGCGTATGAACCCGTCTGGGCAATCGGGAAAACGGAGGCAGCGTCGCCACGTATGGCAGCAGAAGCGATTCTGTATATCAGGAAAACAATCGTTGATATGTGGGGCAGAGAAAAAGCTATGAAAGTTCGTATTATTTATGGCGCGTCAGTGTCGGCAGAAAACGCAGAAGGTTTCGCACATGAAAAAGCGATACAGGGGCTTTTGCCAGGACGCGCGTCTGTTGATGCGGTAGAATTTACGAACATTATTCGAGCATTTTCATAAAACATGGTCAGAAGCATTTCGGAGTTGAAAGATATTCGAGGTAAGCGTGTATTGGTTCGTCTTGATTTGAACGTTCCAATTCAAAACGGAAATGTAGAAGACCCATACCGCATCGAGCGCGCGCTCCCGACCGTTAAATACCTTCTCGACCACGGTGCGCGCGTCATACTCATGAGCCACATGAGCGACAAAGCGGGCTCATTGCAGCCCGTGTACGCGTACCTCAAACAAAAAATTCACGTTGCGTTTGTTGACGATATCTGTGGAGCGCTGGCACGTACTGAAGCAGGGAAAGTGCAAGACGGGACGGCACTTTTGCTTCAAAACATTCGTCGCGATGCGCGCGAAGAAGCCAATGATGCTGGCTTTGCGCAGGAACTTGCGTCCCTCGCAGATTTGTATGTGAACGATGCGTTTCCCGTTTCACATCGCGCGCATGCGTCAGTCGTTGGGATTACTGCACTGTTGCCCGCGTACGCTGGCTTCCAGCTCTCGTCTGAAGTTGAAGGGCTTTCACCCGCGCTCACTCCTCAAAGTCCGTCATTGGCTATTGTCGGCGGCGCGAAATTGGTGACGAAAGTGAAACTCATTGAAACGCTCCTTTCAAAATACGATTACGTGTTTGTTGGCGGAGCAATTGTGAACGACTTTTACCGCGCAAAAGGATATGAAGTTGGGAAGTCGTTGGTGTCAGGCGCAGACCATGCAAAACCAATGCTTGCGAATTCAAAAATTATTTTGCCCGATGAACTGATTGTCACGAACCCCGCAGGTGCGCACGACACTGTTGCAACCGAAGTAGGGCTTGAGGACGTCATCACCGACATTTCTCCTGTGGCGATTCGAAAAATTGCACCGCTAGTCGCAAAGGCGCGAACTATTTTGTGGAACGGCCCGATGGGAAATTTTGAAAAAGGATATCGTGAAGGCACTGATGAATTGGCTCGATTGATTGCAGGCTCGAGTGCGAAATCGATTGTGGGGGGAGGGGATACGCTGTCGTCAATTCAGAGTTTGAATTTGATGGATAAATTTAGCTTCGTTTCGACCGCTGGAGGGGCGATGCTCGATTTCTTGGCAAATGGCACATTACCGGGCATAGAAGCCCTGAAGGAAACCAAATAACGACAACTGTATGAATAAGCGCGGAGAGAAACATGCCCCAATGACAAGAGGGATGGTTGTGCTTCAACCTGAGCGGGGGGCTGTCGTTTTGAGTGAAGAGGTATTTACGCTCTTTTCTGTTCTCGATGAAGCATCTGACATATTTATAGACTGTATTGAGGGGAGAGAGTCATATAGCGCGGAAGACCTCGGGTATCTAACGCAAGCGATTAACCAAGCACTGTTACGCACCGCTGCGTTGAGCGAGTCATATAAAGTGCAGAAATTAGCACTACAGAAGAGGGCTCGTCTTTTGCTCGATAATATTGCTGCAATTCAGGGCAAGATCGGCCCGCAAGAGATTCGAAGCAACTAGAAGTTACATTTTGGCGCGCGATAGTACCACGCAGGACTTTCATTTTTTAAAGAGAGGAGTACTCTAGATGAATGAGAAAGAGATTTGAGCTTGCGCTCGGACTCTCAGCCGCACTTACGGCTACTCCTGCGCACGGAGCAGAACAGCACACGCTTTCGCCATTCCCCCCTATGGCAGCACGGGCAGAGTCGCGCACATTTGAAAACCCAACAGAGGGAGCTGAAATTGCCGCGTGCGTAAATGGTCCTGATGTATTTGAGCGAGGAGTACTAGATAACGGAACCATGAATGACGGCATGAGAATTCTGTCTTCAATCTCTAGCTACTATTTTCAGAGAAATGTAGGAACGATAGACCAACAACTCGCGAGGGCGGGGCAATATCACACCTCGCTTGAAGGATGTTCAGCTGATGATTTGCGAGCGGCAGCATTTTTCATAAACATTTGGTTTCCTGAAGGCGAAATCGAAACAGATCCAATAATTCCGATTGCCATTTCTTCCCGTTCATTTGCAATAGGCGAGGTGCAGCGTAGGCTTCGTGAAGCAGTTGTAGAGGAGCAAAGAACTGGCGTTTGACCGGCTGGCGGTTCAGTACTACAGTGCTCCGCATGTTTGAAACAAAGAAAATTCTTCGCGCGAGCGTTGGCCTCGCTGCGCTCGGCCTTACCGCGTCAGCTCAGCCTATGTCCCAGTCGATGTCGCGCCTGTTTGTGCCCGACCATGTTGATGACTTCACTATATCGACGCCA
>JACCDV011029795.1_pt1 | contig 86166 bp, 104 predicted proteins | sample 7446131 | NCBI WGS metagenome assembly JACCDV01 (sample SAMN15323448, study PRJNA562643) | freshwater metagenome | isolation source: river surface water | place: USA:Blue River Watershed | collected 2017-08-17
AGGCGCAGTGATTGTCGCTCCCATGCTTAATAAAAATACGGTTTTGATGCTGCGCCAATACCGTCCTGCTTTAAAGAAATATATTTATGAACTTCCTGCAGGTGGGATCGATCCCCAGGAATCCTTAGTTAATTGTGTCCGTCGAGAACTCATTGAAGAAACAGGTTACAGGGCTAAAACCATCAAGAAATTAGGAAGTATTTACCCAGTGCCTGGTTATTCCACCGAAGTGATTCATATGTTTGTGGCGATAGGACTAACAGCAGGCAAGGCCGAACCGGAAGAATATGAGGTGATCGACCTAAAGCCTATGAGCAAGCTTGAAGTAAAGAAATTATTCAAATCTGGCAAATTGATGGACGCTAAAAGCATCTGTACTTTTGCCCATCTAGGCTGGCTTTAAAAAGTAAGGGCTGACCCTACTTTTTGTATGGAGAGAATAAGATGGCGTTACGTTTTGCAGTTATCCTCGCTGGTTGTGGTAATAAAGACGGCGCTGAGATTCATGAATCTGTGCTGACGCTTCTAGCTATAGATAAAGCGGGGCATGCTTATCAATGTTTTGCGCCGGATGTTCCACAAAAGAAGGTATTAAATTTCCTCACCAACGAAGAGATAAAACAAGAACGTAATGTCTTGGTTGAAGCTGCCCGCATTGCCCGCAGTAAGATTAAACCGTTATCAGCTTTTAATGAGAAAGATTTTGACATCTTAGTGCTGCCTGGTGGTTATGGCGCAGCCTATAATTTGTGTAGCTTTGCCACTGACGGGGCTAATATGACGATTAATCCCGACGTTGAGCAGGCGGTGCGTTCCATGCATGCGGCGCATAAACCCATCGGCGCTCTGTGTATCGCGCCGGTGATTATCGGCAAGCTGATTAAGAATGTCGAAATTACCTTTGGCAAGGATGAAAAGGTTAATGCCATCTTTCAGGGGATGGGAGCCAAGACCACCAACAGCGATGCTAGTGGCATTGTGATCGACGCTAAAAATAAAATAGTAACAACTCCATGCTATATGCTTGATGCTAGGATCAGTGAATTAGCTATCGGTATTGATAAAACCATTAATGCGTTAATCGCGCTTATTTAATGAGTCATCCCCAAGATTTTTCCTTAACGCAACTTGCCCAGAATGCTATGCTCGAGTATGGCTTTACGCCATTCTTTAGCAAGGCCGCCTTGCATAAGGTCAAACGCTGTCATCCCATTACCTTTAATCGTAAGACCACCCAGCGCGACATGCGCGATATTTTGTGGATCTCTATTGATAATGTGGATTCCCAAGACCTTGATCAGTTGCAATTCTGTGAACGTGTTGCTGGAGGAGGGATAAAGGTCAGGGTGGCTATTGCCGATGTTGACCATTATGTTAAGCGCGGTGATGTGATTGACCATCACGCCTCACACAATGCCACGTCTATTTATACGGGCATTACTATTTTTCCCATGCTGCCGGAAGGCTTGTCATATGATTTATCGTCATTATTACCTAACGAAGACCGTTTTGCCATTGTTGTTGAGTATACCGTAAAAAAAGACGGTCAAATTACCGCTGGAGATGTTTATCAGGCCTGTGTCCGTAATAAGGCAAAGCTGGTTTACGAAGAGGTCGGCGCGTGGTTTGAAAATCCGACAATTACTCCGGCGTGGATGACGGGTGAAGAGCTTAAGAAACAATTAAATCTCCAGGTTGAGGCAGCCAAACGCCTGCGTTCTTTCCGTCAAGCCGAGGGGATGCTGGAATTTATTAGTGTCGAGTCCAAGCCTATTATTGAAGATGGCCAGGTGAAGGATATGTATACGCCTTGGCGAAGCATTGCCAATAGCATCATTGAACAGTTTATGATTGCAGCTAATCAGACCATGGTGAATTTTTTAAGCAGAAGTGAATGGCCAACCATTCAGCGCATTGTGCGGGTGCCGCATCGTTGGGGGCGCATTGTTGAGGTAGCAGCAGATATTGGCGTTCGCCTGCCCGCAGAGCCAGATCATTTTGCGTTGAAAGAATTCCTCGATAATCAAAAGCGCCGGCGTCCAGACACCTTTATGGATTTGTCATTAACCATTATTAAATTAATGGGGCGCGGCGAATATGAGGTGGTGACTCCCCATAAGGCAGGGCATGGGCATTTTGGGTTAGCGGTGGGGCATTACACCCATTCAACAGCTCCAAATCGCCGCTATATCGATTTAGTGATTCAGCGTTTAGTCAAAGCCCTGATTGCCCAGGATTATTGCCCCTACACAAAACGTGAATTAGTCGAAATTGCGGCCTGGTGCACGGAACAGGATACCTTGTCAAAGAAGGTTGAGCGTTTTATGCAAAAGGTAGCGGCCATCATGGTCTTGCAAAAGCATCTAGGTGAATCCTTTGAAGGGGTGGTAACGGGTGCCAGCGATAAAGGCACCTATGTCCGTTTATTACATCCTCCCGCAGAAGGCCGGGTGGTGCGTGGCTTTGAACGGATGGATGTTGGGCAAAAAGTGAAGGTGCGTTTGACCCGCCTTGATATTACCCGTGGATTTATCGATTTAGAAGGAATCAGGTAGTCGATTGACAGATTCCCCCGCCTTAGATATAATCATTTTTTCCTAAATGACAGTTTTACGAGCAGAAAGAGGTATTTTTATATGAGTAAGACCATGTTTGACAAGATCTGGGAAGATCATTTGGTGCGTGACTCGCAAGGGGATACGGCCATTATTTATATTGATTTGCATTTAGTGCACGAGGTAACAAGCCCTCAAGCCTTTGCCGCCCTGCGTGAAACTAAGCGTCAGGTGCGTCGTCCACAAAATACCTTTGCTACCATGGACCATAATGTGTCCACCAAGACTAAGGATATCACCAAATTAGAGGCTTCTTCACGTAATCAAATGGACACCTTGTCTAAAAATTGCGCGGATTTTGGCGTGACCTTATATGATTTTACCTCCGAGAATCAAGGCGTTGTGCACGTTATCGGACCTGAGCAAGGGTTAACCTTGCCGGGGATGACGATTGTGTGTGGGGATTCCCATACAGCGACCCACGGGGCCTTTGGCGCCTTAGCCTTTGGTATTGGTACTTCAGAAGTCGAGCATGTCTTGGCCACCCAAACCTTGCAGCAAATCAAGGCTAAGAATATGTTGATTAATATCGACGGTAAATTAGCCAAGGGGGTAACACCTAAGGATATTATTTTATACATCATTGGTAAGATTGGGACAGCTGGCGGCACCGGTTATGTGATTGAATATGCTGGTTCGGCTATCCGTGAAATGTCGATGGAAGGTCGCATGACCATTTGCAATATGTCAATTGAAGCAGGGGCACGTGCTGGGATGATTGCCCCCGATGATGTAACCTTTTCCTATGTGAAGGGTCGTGATTTTGCACCGCAAGGGGCTGATTGGGATAAGGCGATCACCTATTGGAAGTCCTTACCGTCGGATAAAGGGGCTAAATTTGATTTCACCTTGGATATTAAAGCTGAAGATATTAAGCCGCAGGTTACTTGGGGAACATCGCCAGGTCAAGTTGCGTCGATCGATGATGTTGTGCCGGATCCGGAAAGTTTTGCTAACCCGGTTGATCGCACCGCGGCTCGTAATGCGTTGTCTTATATGGCCTTGACGCCGGGGATGAAGATTTCAGATATTAAGGTGGATAAGGTCTTTATCGGTTCCTGCACCAATGGCCGTATTGAAGATTTACGTGGGGCTGCCCACGTCGTTGCTGGTAAGCGTGTAGCACCAGGCGTTACCGCTATTGTTGTTCCAGGTTCTGGCCGGGTGCGCAAGCAAGCCGAGAAGGAAGGTTTGGATAAAATCTTTATTGATGCCGGTTTGGAATGGCGTTATGCGGGATGCTCCATGTGCTTAGGTATGAATGATGACCAATTAAAACCCGGTGAGCGCTGTGCCTCCTCGAGTAATCGTAATTTTGAAGGCCGCCAAGGTCCTGGCGGACGTACCCATTTAATGAGCCCGGAGATGGCTGCCTTTGCCGCCTTAACCGGTAAAATCAGCGATATTAGAAAGAAATAATTATGGAACCATTTAAAACACATACCGGCATTGCCGCTCCTTTAAACCGTGTTAACGTTGATACCGACGCTATTATCCCAAAGCAATTCCTGCGTAAGATTGAACGCACGGGTTTTGGTAAGCATTTGTTTCATGAATGGCGCTTTAGCGACTATGAAGGCACCAAGGAGAATCCAGATTTCATTTTAAATAAAGAACCTTACCGTAAGGCCACCGTACTTTTGGCACGGGATAATTTTGGTTGCGGGTCTTCCCGTGAACATGCGCCTTGGGCCTTAGGTGATTTTGGATTTAAGGTCATTATTGCACCGAGCTTTGCGGATATTTTCTATAATAATTGCGTGAAGAACGGCATCTTGTTGGTGCAGTTAAAATCTAAAGAAGTAGATGAAATCTTCCAATTTGTTGAGAAAAATGTCGGGGCAACCATTTTAGCTGATTTGCCGTCACAAACGGTCACGGCTAATGGTAAGAAATATAGCTTTGCCATTGATGCCTTTAATAAGGAATGTTTAATTAAAGGCTTAGACGGTATTGGCTGGACCATGCAATTTGATGAAAAGATTTCCGCCCATGAAACCAAGATTCAAGCCCAACGTTCCTGGTTGGTGAGAAAGTAAAAATTATGTCCGATAATCGTAAATTTTCTTCAATTGTGGTGGATGGTTATGACCGGGCACCTAGCCGGGCTATGTTACGTGCCGTTGGTTTTAAAGATGAAGATTTTGGTAAGCCTCAAATCGGCATTGCCTCAACCTGGGGCATGGTGACCCCTTGTAATATGCACATCAACACCCTGGCTGATATTGCCGCCAAGGGAACAGATGCGGCAGGTGGTAAGGCGATTATTTTTAATACGATTACTATTTCCGACGGTATTTCCATGGGGTCGGAAGGGATGAAGTATTCCTTGGTGTCCCGTGAGGTGATTGCGGATTCGATTGAAACCGTGATCGGCTGCCAGGGTTATGATGGCTTTGTGGCTATCGGTGGTTGTGATAAGAATATGCCGGCCTGTATCATGGCTATGGCGCGTTTAAACCGTCCGTCGGTCTTTGTATATGGCGGCACCATCTTGCCCGGCTGTTTTAATAAGAAAAATGTGGATATTGTCTCTGTCTTTGAAGCCGTGGGGCAATTTGCTAATAAGAAAATTGATGCTAAAGAATTAAAGGGTGTTGAAAGCTGTGCTATTCCCGGGCCTGGTTCTTGTGGCGGGATGTATACAGCTAATACCATGGCCTCTGCCATTGAGGCTTTAGGGATGTCCTTGCCTGGATCCTCGGCGCAGGCTGCTATTTCAGCAGAGAAGGAAGATGATTGCCGCCGTTCTGGCGGAGCGGTGTTAAATTTGTTGAAAAATAATATTCGCCCTCGCGATATTTTGACCAAGAAGGCTTTTGAGAATGCGATTACGGTGGTGATTGCTCTAGGCGGTTCCACCAATGCGGTGATGCATTTAATTGCCATGGCCCATAGCGCTGGGGTGAAATTGACCATCGATGATTTTACCCGCGTAGGTAAGAAGGTTCCTGTTTTAGCTGACCTAAAACCCTCCGGCCGTTTTGTCATGGCGGAACTGGTTAATATCGGCGGTATTTTACCCTTAATGAAAACTTTATTAGAAAAAGGTTTATTGCACGGCGATTGCATGACCGTCACTGGCAAGACTATGGCGCAGAATTTGAAAGACGTGAAGCCATACCCAGCCAAACAAGAAATTATTCGTGCCTTTGATAATCCTATTAAGAAAGAAAGCCACTTGGTTATCCTTTATGGTAATTTAGCAGCCCAAGGGGCGGTGGCCAAGATTTCTGGTAAGGAAGGTTTAACCTTTACCGGTTTTGCCAAGGTGTATGATTCAGAAGAAACCGCGCTGAAAGCCATTTTGAACGGCACCATTAAAAAAGGTGATGTCATTGTTATTCGCTATGAAGGTCCGCGTGGTGGTCCTGGCATGCGTGAAATGCTATCCCCAACCTCGGCGATTATGGGGCGGGGTTTAGGTAAGGATGTGGCCTTAATTACTGACGGCCGTTTCTCCGGCGGTTCCCATGGCTTTGTGGTGGGGCATGTGACCCCGGAAGCTTATGACGGCGGCCCTTTGGCTATTTTGAAGAATGGTGATCAAATTACCATTGATGCAGCTAAGCGCGAGATTAATGTGGCTTTATCAAGTACAGAAATTAAAAAACGCTTAAAGGCGTGGAAACAACCAAAACCAAAATATACCCGCGGCGTGCTTGCAAAATATGCTAAACTTGTAACATCTGCCTCAGAAGGGGCGGTTACTGATAAGGATTTAGTAATTTAATGAGAATTATAACTGATACAGTAACAATAGATGTTCTGCATGGCATGGCTAAGAATATTTTTGGTGAGTTTGTTAAGGCTGTTGTAGACATTGACAGGGAAATTATTGCGCTTGAAGCAGAGCTTCATTCAGATTTAGAAGCTCTTTTACTTGAAAATGGGTCAAAACAGCAAAACTTATGGGGTATTAATCTTTATCCAGAAATTCAAGATGAGAATTTTATTGAGTATGATTCTATGATTAATATGCGCCCTGGACAAGGTAATCGTAGTCGTGGTGTTGAAAATGAAACTGTCCGCGATCGAATTATTGCTGTGGTGGCTAAACGGGTTAAGAAATGATGATACAACATGCTGAACTTGCCTCTGGGAAGTGGGCTACATTTTCGTTTAAAGTGCAAATGGCTAATATTGCAAGTGAAGTTGAGCGCGCATTAAATTGGAAGAATAAAGGTAATGCGGATTATTCTAAACGCGCGTTTGAACGGGCTTTGGAGTTAATTGATTTAAGTTTGGATGCGGCAAAAGATTTTCCTCGTTTGAAAGAACTTGCACGAGTGCGTGAAGCGTTAGTTGATTATTTTTGGGGAATTAATGAATTTTCTTCTAGTGAAAAATTATGGAAGAATTATTTTTCTTCATTCACTTATGCTGCGCGCAGTCATTATTAAGATAATTTGAGGTGTTTTTATGGCAGGTAATTCGTTTGGACAATTATTTAAGATTATGACCTTTGGTGAAAGCCATGGGGCAGCCATTGGTGTGGTTATTGATGGCGTGCCGTCACGTTTGCCATTAACGGAGGCTGATATTCAAGTTGAATTGGATCGTCGTCGCCCAGGCCAAAGCAAGATTACCACCCAGCGCCAGGAAACGGATAGGGCGGAGATCTTATCTGGTGTTTTTGAAGGTCAAACCACGGGTGCGCCTTTAGCTATTTTGATCCGCAATGAAGACCAACGTTCTAAGGATTATGAAAATATTAAAAACGTGTTCCGTCCAGGGCATGCTGATTTCTCCTATATAGCCAAATATGGCATCCGTGATTACCGTGGTGGAGGCCGTTCATCTGGCCGTGAAACCGCCGCGCGGGTCGCTGCTGGTGCTGTTGCTAAAAAGATTTTAGCTAAGCATCATATTCAAATTATTGTCTACACAGCCCAGGTTGCAGATATTGTGGCTAAAAATATTGATGCTAATGCCATCGAGCAAAATATTGTACGCACCGCAGATGCATCAGTCGCGGATGCCATGATTGCTAAGATCGATGAAGCCCGCAAAAATGGTGATTCCTTGGGTGCTATTTTACAATGCGTGATTAAAGGAACACCGGCGGGTTTAGGTGATCCGTGTTTTGATAAATTAAATGCCCGTTTAGCGCAGGCGCTTATGTCTATTGCGACGGTTAAGGGTATTGAATTTGGCGATGGCTTTGGGGTAGCTCAATTAAAGGGAACGACCAACAATGACCGCTTTGTGCTTAAAGGTGATAAGGTGGGTACTGCGACGAATCACGCCGGTGGTATTATGGGCGGGATTTCAACCGGTGAAGATATCAGCATCCGTTTAGCACTTAAACCCCCATCATCAATCCCAACGCCTCAAAAGACCTTAAATGAAAAGAATGAAGAAGTTGAAGTTATTGTCAAAGGCCGCCATGATCCGTGTTTAGCCCCACGGGTAGTGCCAGTTGCCGAAGCCATGATCGCCTTAACGCTAGTTGATTGCCTAATGATTCAACAATCTAGCCAGATATAAGAATTCTTGTCATTCCCGCGAAGGCGGGAATCCAGTTCATGTCTAATCAAAATTCCAAACGAGTAATTTTAATCACCGGTTGTTCCAGTGGTTTTGGTTTATTAACCGCCGCACGACTCGCCACACAAGGCCATTTTGTCTATGCCACCATGCGCGATATTTCAAAACAACAGCCCTTATTAGATGAAACGGCTAAACGCAACGCTCAAGTCTTAGTTCGTCCTTTAGATGTCACTAAACCTGAAACCATTGCCAAGGTTGTCGATGAAATTAAGAATCACCACGGCCATATTGATGTTTTAATTAATAATGCTGGTTTTGGTCTAGGTGGTTTTTTTGAAGATTTAACTGAAGGTGAAATCCGTCAGCAAATGGATGTGAATTTCTTTGGGGTGCAAAATGTCACGCGTGCCGTATTGCCTTTGATGCGTGAACAAAGAAAGGGCAAGATTATTAATATCTCAAGCATTGCCGGACGCTGCGCTTCCCCAGCCCTGAGTGCTTATAATGCGAGTAAGTGGGCGCTGGAAGGGTTTTCTGAAAGTTTATACTATGAAGTTTCTGCCTTTGGTATCAAGGTGGTGCTTGTTGAACCAGGTTCATACCCAACCAAGATTTTTAAAGATAATGCACGTTATGCCAATGGTTTTGATAATCCCAATAGTCCTTATTTTGTCTTTAGCCAAAAACTACGCGGCTTTGTAAATTCTGCCTTGCACAAAAGTACGAAGGATCCCGAAGATGTGGCAAGATTAATTGAAAAGATTGTTGATTGTGCTAACCCTAGATTGCGGTATATTTCAGATTTTTCATCGATGATGCGCGTGCAAATTAGTCGGATTTTGCCACCATCAATTTATAATTATATCTTCAGAAAGGTTATCTATGGAAACAGCCGCAACGCCGTATAAACGTCAAATCTTTGTCTGCACCAATAACGCCAATGGAGAGAAAGCCTCTTGTGGTGATCATAAAGGAGAAGAAGTATTCCGCCAATTGCGCGAAATCGCCAAGGAACGTAAATTACATCCTATGATCCGCGTCGCTCAAGCCAAATGCCTAGGCCAATGCGCCAAGGGTGTTAATATCATGGTTTATCCAGAAAACGCTTGGCACAGCGGAGTGCATTTAGACGATGTAAAGATGGTTGCTGAACAGTACATTAAATAAGAGATATTTATATGTTTGAATGAACTAAATTATTAAGCAATGGTTCCCCATAAATATAAATCTTTTCGATAGGATGTATGAGAAAAAAAAGAATAATTAGTTTTTTCATATTATTATCTTTCCTTGTTTCTTCCTGCACAACAGTCAAGTCAATTTCAGGTTTGAATCATAGTGGTAAAACAGTTGATGAACTTATTCAGGCGACTCCTAATGTTATTGCTGATGAAATCCCTCACTTTGATAGACTTAAGGAAAAGATTGTATCCTTCAAACAGAGGCTAAAGGCTGGTGTAATATTGTCAGATGAAGATTGGCGTTTACATGATGAATTACTTCAGGCATATGTTGCTTTAAAGTCAATTACTGTTGACAATAAGATTCAAATCCCTCCTCGTAGTCGTAAAATTGTTCCTATCCAAACGTTTTGTTTAGATCCTCATTTTGCTGGACCAGTAAAGGGGGAGAGATTTGTTTGGAAATCTGCTAATATAGAAATTCCATATTTACATGATGTTGTTGTTTACGCAATCAAGCGCCCGGAAGTTTACCAATCTACAATTCAATCGCTTATTTGGAATTTGAAAAATGGTACTCATTGGGAGAATTATCCCAAGAATATGCAGTCCATATTGTTAAGTATCGATTCCCAAGCTTTCTTAAAATTACCTTCGGATGTCAAGAGCAAAATTAATACTAAAATAACCAATCTTGTTACTAATAAATTAAAAGAATGGGGCCTATGGCAAGATGTCCAGAATTTAACAAATTGGATTAAAGGTGAATATCGTAATTTTGATAATATCCAGCGGCAATTCTTGAGCCTTAAATCCAATTTTCCATTAGTACAAGATAATTTATTGGAGCAGATTCCTAATACACCATTATATGTGGATACTGAGACTAATAGTTATTCCAATCATGTGATTAGGTTTTATAATCCAACAGATGCTCCTGTTGTAGTGGATTTAGATAAGTACTATATGCAGTCTAAACGTCCTGATGTTCAGCGTATGGCGTTAAAAAAGATTATTCCTGTTGAGCTTTCTAGCACCAATTATCCTAATCAAGTTGTTACTGAATCATCTGCAGAGGAAGCTAATGAGCTGCCAGCTGATCCACAGCAAGCTTCAGATGAATTGCAGGATATCAGTAGTCCCCCAGCGCCAATTGTTCAAGATTTAGAGAATATTTTATATAAGGATATGTTGCGTTTAGGTATAGGATTTGTTCCTGTGGTGGGTGATGGCGCAGATCTTTATGAATTATTAAATGGAAGGAATTTGGTAAGCGGTCAAGAATTAAATTGGCAAGGAAGATTATTGTCTGGCTTAGGATTAATTGTAGGAAGTGGTGAGGGTTATCGATATGCCCTTCGAGTCATTAATTCACCAAATCAATTTATTGGCGAATTTGAAAAGGGGTTATCACAAGTTTTAGGGAAAAGAATTGTTTTAAATACACAGGAATTTAAACAAGCTAACGCTGTATTATCGCAAGCTGGAACTGAGATAAAAAATCTTAAAAAAATCATCCCTGAGCAAGAGTCAATAATACGACCTATAATATCTGTATCATTTAAAGAAGAAACGAGAATCGGTTATCATGCAACAAGTACTAATGCTGCAAAAATGATAAAAGAAAATGGATTCATTCTATCAAACAAAGGAAGATTAGGAGGGCAAGGAGTATATGTCAGCAATACCCAAGCGGGAGCGCTTGCGGAATATCGTTATCATAATCCCAGTGGACCGGAACCTGCGGTTTTGAAAGTAGAGTATAATCCTGGTCTAGAATATAAGGTGACAGCTAAACAAGACGAGTTTATTGGTGCGGTACCGGTTAAGGCAGATACATTAACAACAGAGTCTGTTCGGTTGTTGGGTACTTATAATTCTATTATTAGAAATAATTCGCAGAAGGTTGTGCAATGAAAAAAATATTAGTTCAATCGTGGACAAAAGATATTAAATGTTTATGTGCGCAAGGTGGAACAACGCGTATTTATAAAGCAGTTAGTGACTTTTATGAAGGTTTTGATTTTTTTATCTGCCCATGCTGTCAGGAATTATTTGCATTAAACTTGGAGACTTTTAAATATTTAAATAAATCAATGGCGGATATTTTAAAGCAGAAAATATGTCCTTATTGCGCAACTTCTGCTGAGAAATTCTTAAGTTACCCTAAGAATTATGTATGCTCTGTCTGTAAGGATTTACAAAAGATTGATGATATTGAAATTTCACAAATCCGTGGCCCGGTTGAAATGGCGACATTTTATGATCTTTTATCTTAAATATGAATTGATGTTATGGGTTAAACAATAGATGGGTTAAAGAATTATCGTCTTGTACCTATTCAGGATAAATAATTATGTTAATATAAATTTATGTTGATCGACTGTAAGCAAAAGTCTTCCTTAGAGAATTATTTTCTCATGGTGCAGACCATTATCCCGCGACCCATTGCTTGGGTAATCTCCGATAATGGCAACGGCACCCATAACTTGGCACCATTTTCTTTTTTTAATGCCGTTGCATCTAATCCGCCCATTATTATGTTGTCCATTGGTTGGAAGGATGAGTTGACTCCAAAGGACACCTGGGTCAATATTGACAAGCGTGAGTCCTTTGTTGTTCATATTCCTTCAAAGGATGATATTAAAAATGTCGCCCTTTCCGCCGCCACCTTGGCACATGGTGTTTCTGAATTGGAACAGATTAATATCCCGCTTGAATATATTGAAGGTCAACGCTTGCCTAAGCTTAAAGGAGCCAAGATTGCTTTCTTCTGTCAAAAATATGCCATCCATGAAATCGGTGCTGATAAACAAGCGCTTATCCTAGGTCAAATTAATCACATCTGGCTTGCCGATGATATTGTTAAGCAAGAGCAAAATCGTCTGACCATTGATGCCCTCAAGGCGGATCCTTTAACCCGTTTAGGTGGTAATTATTATGCGGCTATGGGGGAAGTGTTAACCATGAAGAGGCCTGATTAAACCAGGAGGATGCTATGGCTGAGAAAAAGAAGGTGGTGGTTTTTAAAATGGAAAATCGTAATGGCTATGCAGCTATTTGTGAGAATCATTTAACCGAAGGAAAATCCGAAGCTGAGGCCTTATCCCGCATGGAAAAAGCTTTGTTGCGTACGGCTAAGAAGAAATAATCAATGAAGAAAATCAATGAAAGAATAGTTTACGAAGGAACCTGGCTTTCGGTGTCGGAAACTATTTATGAAAATAAGGGCGGCAAGCAATTAACCTGGGAGAGTGTTAACCGTAAACGTTCAACCATGGGGGTGGTTATTGTCGCGCGCCTTATGCCATCTAAGCGGTATGTTCTTATTAAACAATATCGTCCAGCGATTAATGGCTATATCATGAGTTTCCCAGCAGGCCTAGGGCATGGTGATCCCAATCATGCCTTGGTTGAATTAAAAGAAGAAACCGGCTATGTAGGGATAATTAAACGCATTAGCCCGCCGCTTAAGACTGGCGCATCATTAATTAATGACAATGCCTATGTGGTTTATATAGAAGTAGATGAAAACGCGCCGGCAAATAAGAATCCTATTCAAGAATTAGAAGAGGCGGAAGATATTGAAGTTTGTTTAACAACTCTTGATGGTGGTCGGAAATTCCTAGAAGAGCAGCAGGCTCAGGGTGTTCATATTTCATCAAATCTATGGTATGTCTTTGGTCTTCATGACATATTCAATCAATGAGCGATATTAAAATAGATCAAATTATTCACAGCCGTCGCCGCAGTATAGCTCTTGTCGTTACAAATGAAGCAAAATTAATCATACGCGCACCACATTTCACGCCCCATGCCTATATACATAAAATTGTAGAACAGCGCAAAAATTGGATTATTCAAAAACAGGAGCATTTTCGCTCCAAGCCCATTAAGAAATCTAAACAATATGTAAGAGGGGAGCAGTTCTTGTTTTTAGGTAAGCTTTATACGCTCCAGGTGGTGGATGATTTGCCTAAGGCGGTAATGCTTGATGAAGATTTAAAGATTTCTGGCATGGTTTTAAGTAATGCCCGCCAGCACATGTCTATTTGGTATGCCCAAGAAGCCTTTGATTATATCAGCCGTCGCGCCCAAGAATTAGCGCAAGAAAACAATATTATTTATCAATCGTTAAAGATCAATGATGCCGCCTCCCGTTGGGGTTCTTGCGGGGCTACGGGAGCCCTTAATTTTTCCTGGCGATTAATCATGGCGCCACCGAGGGTGATTGATTATGTCATCATCCACGAACTAATGCACCGCAAACAACTTAATCATTCCGCTGCGTTCTGGCGGGAAGTAGCCCAACGCATCCCTGATTATAAACAGGATGAGCGCTGGCTTAAAACTAACTCTCATCAAATGAGCCTCTAACATGAAAAATAAAAATTCCTTTCTCTCTGCCTATGCTTTTTCTTTAACCCTTTTAGGCTCCATGCTCCTTGGATCAATCCTTGGTTATTTTTTGAAGGAAAAGGCCATTATTCTTAAACCATTTGGTGATCTGTTTTTAAATCTACTTTTTACAGCTGTAGTCCCGTTAGTCTTTTTTTCCTTATCATCCGCCATCGCTGGCATGGTTGATTTAAAGCGTTTAGGCAAGATTATGGGCTGGATGATGTTAGTTTTCACCGTTACTGGCATTATTTCTTCCATATTAATGGTGATTGCCGTTAAATTTTATCCGCCAGCCCTGGGCGTTAATATTCCCTTGCCTGCCTATATTAATAATGAACATTTAAATGTAGGGGAGCAAATTGTTAAGGCTTTTACGGTTTCTGATTTCTCCGATATTCTTTCAAAGAAGAATATGTTGGCTCTTATTATATTTTCTATTTTGATTGGTATTGCTGCTTCGTCCGTACGTAGCAAGGCCAAAGCCTTTATTGAATTCTTACAAGCCGGCAATGAGGTGATGAGCAAGGTTATTAGCATTATCATGCTCTATGCGCCCATTGGTTTAGGGGCTTACTTTGCTTATTTGGTGGGTAACTTTGGGCCGCAATTATTTGGCACCTATGTAAGGGCAATTAGTCTTTATTATCCAGTAGCGCTTTTTTATTTCTTTTTCGCTTTTTCTTCCTATGCCTATATCGCCGGTGGATGGGGGGCAATCAAAGCTTTTTGGCGGAATATTATCCCGGTGGCATTAACGGCATGGGGCACAGGATCTTCGGTGGCGACCGTTCCGGTTAATTTGCAAGCGGCGAAGAATATTGGTGTCCCAGAAGATATCCGTGAGGTGATTATTCCCGTTGGTGCAACCATCCACATGGAGGGTTCCTGTCTTTCAGCGATCCTAAAGATTTCCCTTTTATTTGGTTTATTCCAAATGGATTTTTCAGGGGCGGAGACTATTGCCATTGCGATTGGCATCGCCCTTTTAAGCGGCACGGTAATGAGCGGTATTCCAGGCGGCGGTTTCTTAGGTGAATTATTAATTGTCACTATGTATGGTTTTCCGATTGAAGCCATGCCCATTATTTCTATGATCGGGGCCTTGGTTGATCCACCAGCCACCATGGTTAATGCGGTGGGGGATAATTCATCGAGCATGATGGTTTCCAGGATCATGGGCGGTAAAAACTGGTCACATCAAGATGTTTAAAGCGGGAATCCAGTTACTTATTCTCTTACTTTGTACTGGCTGTGCCAGCACTAAAGCCCCCGCCATCCTTAATACTATTAGCGAACACCAACAAGTGCTTTTAGTTAATCAATCGCCTTCTAATAAAGTGCGTGGTACGTTAAGCGCCTGGCAAAAAACACCGAGTTCCTGGAAGCGGGTTTATTTTATTCCAGTGGTGCTTGGCCGCAACGGTATTGCTGAAAAAGATATGAAGCAGGAAGGGGACGGCCACACGCCATCAGGAATTTATCCTATAAATACCGCCTTTGGCTACGCCGATAAAATAGACACGCAGCTAAGTTACCGTCAAGCCACGGATAATGATTTCTGGGTCGATGATGTTGCGTCGAAAGAATATAATCAATGGGTGAGCGGTAAACCACAAGCTAAATCTTTTGAAGAAATGCGACGCAAAGACAATCTCTACAGCCTGGGTGCTGTCATTGAATACAATACCAATCCCATTGTGCCGGGCAAAGGCTCTGCTATTTTCTTACACATCTGGCGAAGCTACTACAAACCAACGGCTGGTTGTGTGGCCGCCTCAGGGCGTAATGTGCGTAAATTGTTAAAATGGTTGGATGGGAATCAAAATCCTGTTATTATTTTAGGTAATTCAAGCATATGAATAAACCTGCATTAAATCAAAAACAACTGATCAATGCCTCAATCCTTTTAGCCGCACTCGGCTATTTCGTTGATATTTATGATTTAATTCTCTTTAGTATTGTGCGGGTCAAAAGCCTGCAAAGCCTTGGTATCCCAGAAGACCAACTTTTAGGGCAGGGTGTTTTATTGCTTAATATGCAGATGGGAGGGATGCTCCTAGGCGGTATTATTTGGGGCATTCTAGGGGATAAGCGCGGCCGGCTTTCCGTCTTATTAGGTTCTATCTTCCTTTATTCAGCAGCCAATATCGCCAACGCCTTTGTACAGAATGTTGAATCCTATGCTTTCTTGCGCCTCATTGCTGGTATTGGTTTAGCTGGGGAATTAGGGGCAGGCATTACCTTGGTTGCTGAAGTGATGCCTAAGGAAACCCGTGGCTACGGAACTATGATTGTGGCCACCGTTGGTATTCTAGGTGCTATTGTGGCCGCCTTGGTGGGGGATATGTTTGACTGGCGCGTGTCCTACATTATTGGCGGGGTGATGGGTTTTGGGCTTTTATTATTGCGTATTAAGGCTAGTGAATCTGGCATGTTTGCCGCCCTGAAAGAATCGACTATTAAGCGAGGTAACTTATTACAGCTTTTTAAAACGCCAGCTACGGCGTTAAAATATTTACGATGTATTTTAATTGGTATGCCGTTGTGGTTTGTAATTGGGATTTTAATTACTTTTTCGCCAGAATTTGGCAAGGCGCTCAATATGCCTATTTTGCCAACAGCCGGTAAAGCAGTGATGTTTGCCTACATTGGGTTGGCTTTAGGTGATTTAGCCAGCGGGTGCTTATCTCAGGTGTTTAAAAGCCGTAAAAAAGTTGCAGCCGCATTTATGCTATTAAATGCCGTTTTTATACTCTTTTATTTATTCAACCCGGAGCCCAATTTAAATATTTTTTACATTACCTGTTTAGCGCTTGGGTTTGCCAGTGGTTATTGGGCTATCTTTGTCACCATTGCCGCCGAACAATTTGGCACCAATATTCGCTCAACGGTAGCAACCACCGTGCCTAATTTTGTGCGTGGCTCCGTCGTGCCATTGACGTTAAGTTTTCAATTTTTAAAAGGGCAGGTGGGGATTATTCATGGGGCCTTGTTTATAGCAGTTTTTTGCGTGATTATTGCCTTTTGGGCGCTTAGGGGGTTGGCGGAAACGCATGGGAAAGACCTTGATTATGTTGAATAAATTACCAAGAAAGAAATTTGACAATCAATAAATCACAAGTAAGATAAGGATAATGATTTTATAAACCAAATAATATTTAAGGGGCAGATATGAAAAATGTGGCATTGTACGTAGTCGTGGCAGTATTATCAATTTCTTTAATTGGATGCGGTAAGAAAAAGAGTGAAGAAGTTGCCATGGACGGCCTTAATGGTGTTGCCACTGAAGAAAATATCATTGCTGTTGGTGATTCAGCTATGGGTGAAACCGCAGCTACTAGTGTTCCTGTAATTGTTGATAATGCACCTATTATTGAAAATGCAGCCACTGAAGCGCTTACCGGTGTTCAAGCTGTAGCAATTAGCAATGCTAAAGGAACCCCTAAAGAAATTCAGCAAGCGTTAAAGAATGCTGGTTTTTATAGTGGCAAGGTTGATGGCAGTATTGGGCCTAAGACCAAGCGTGCTATTGAAGCATTTCAAGCCCAAAATGGTTTAAAGGCTGATGGTAAGGTTGGTGCTAAAACATGGAAAGCTTTAGCCGCTTATTTAAATAAGCCAGCTGAAGTAGAAAATCCTAGCGCTGATAGCCAAATTTATGGGCAATAAGTATTTTTTATCAACCAAAAGAAAGTAAGGTTTACTTTCTTTAATAGTAAAAAGCAAGCAGTACGTACCTGAAGGAGGAATCAAGAAATGGCAAAAGGTAAAGTAAAATGGTTTAACAATCAAAAAGGGTTTGGTTTCATCACACCTGAGAATGGCAAAGATGTATTCGTACATCATACTGCAATCAAGGGTGATGGATATAGATCTTTAGATGAAGGACAAGATGTTGAGTTTGATATTCAACAAGGTCCTAAAGGCGAACAAGCAGTTAATGTCGTCAAAATCTAATTAGTTTCTTCCGGGCCCGGATATTTTTCCGGGCCCGTTTTTTTTTGGTCGCATCTAATGAATACTACAATTAAAAGAGAACAACTGGAAACCCCTAACGGAGAAAAAAAATTACTCCTGCATTCCTGTTGTGCGCCGTGTTCGGGGGAATTGATGGAAGCTTTAGTAGCTTCTAATATTCAATTTAGCATATTTTTTTATAATCCTAATATTCACCCTAAGCATGAGTATGAAATTCGAAAGAATGAAAATATCCGTTATGCCCAAAAAATGAATATTCCCTTTATTGATGCTGATTATGATACAAGCAATTGGTTTGCCAGGGTTAAGGGGTTAGAGTTTGCTCCTGAAAAAGGCGAGCGCTGTACCGCTTGCTTTGATATGCGTTTTGAGCGTACCGCACTTTTTGCGCATGAAAATGGCTATAAATTAATAACTTCTTCTTTAGGATTATCCCGCTGGAAAGATTTTAACCAAATTAATGGTTGTGGTGTTCGAGCGGCAAAACGCTATCCTGATATGGTATACTGGACTTATAATTGGCGCAAGAAGGGCGGCGGGGATCGCATGTATGATATTTCTAAACGTGAAGAATTTTATCAGCAAGAGTATTGTGGTTGCGTGTATTCGTTAAGGGACACTAATTTAGCCCGTATTAAAAAGGGCCAAGGCCGCATTGAAATGGGGCAGAAATTTTACGGGGTTAATGATGGCAACGGTGCAATCTAAATCAACTGTTTCAGCGGGTGGTATTGTTTTAAATCCTCACGGCATGGTTTTAGTTGTTAATCAGCGGGGCACATCCTGGTCATTGCCTAAAGGCCATATTGACCCAGGTGAAGAAGCCTTGGCTGCCGCCAAGCGTGAAATTATGGAAGAATCTGGTGTAACAAATCTGAAATTTATTAAATTCCTTGGGGTTTATGGTCGATATAAAATTGGTTTAAAAGATGTTGAAAATAAACATGAATGGAAAACGATCTTGTTTTATTTATTTAAATCACGTCAAATTAATTTAAAACCCCTAGATCCGCATAATCCTGAAGCTCGGTGGGTGCATCCTGATGAGGTGGATGGCTTATTAACACACCCTAAGGACAAGGCTTTTTACCGCAGTATTAAGCGTCAATTCAAGACACATGAATAACTGGCATAATGACTTTGCGATTGATCCAGCTCAAATTTGGTTAAATGTAGCCAGTGAAGGGCCTTTGCCTATAATAGCCAAAGAAGCTTTACAAGAAGCTATTCAATGGAAAATGTCTCCGCATTTATTGAGCATCCCTAAGTTTCAGCAAATTCCTTTAGAACTCAAGCAATCGATTGCAAAGCTCATCAATGTTTATCCTGAAGATATTATCTTAGGCAATAGCGCTACCTATGGCATTCATTTACTGGCTAATGGCTTGCCGTTAAAGGCGGGGGATGAAATCATTCTTATGCAAAATGATTTTCCAACTGATATCTTGCCTTGGCTTTCGTTAACGGATAAAGGCGTTAAAGCATTGCAATTAAAACCTGCGCATCATGTCTTGACGGTCGAGGAGATAAAGGCCGCAATAACTCCAAGGACAAAGGTGCTTTGCCTCTCCTATATACATAGTTTTAGCGGCTGGCCTATTGATGTGCGGGCTATTGGCAATTTAGCCCGAGAATATGGTATCCTTTTTGTATTAAACCTAAGTCAAGCGGCAGGAGCCTTTTCAATTAATTTAAGGGATCTTCCTGTAGATGCGGTGGTATGTGCTGGTTATAAGTGGTTATTAGGCCCTTACGGGACGGGTTTTTGCTGGATGAAAAAAGAGGTACGCGAAACCTTAAATTATCCACAGAATTACTGGATCTCTTTAATGGATGAGGCTTCGCTGTCGGGTGAAGGGGTATTAACATTAAAGAATACCCATGTGGCCAGGCGTTATGATGTTTTCGGTACTGCTAATTTCTTTAACTATGTTCCTTGGCGGGCATCTATTGATTATTTAATGTCTATTGGAGTAGATAAGATTTATGAGCATAATCAGCTGCTTGTACAGCAATTAATTGAAGGGTTAAAAGAAAATAATTTTAATATCATTAGCCCGCAAGGGTGTTCTTTAGAAAGCAATATTGTGGTTTTTAGCCATACAGACGCTAGCCGCAATGCAGCAATTGCGGAACATTTAAAATCCAAAGGTATTCATTTGGCCTATTGGAAGGGAAAGCTTAGGGCTTCACCGCACCTATATAATCAATCAACTAACATTAAGGATTTAATTAAGGCGCTTTATGAAACCAACCACCAGTAAGTACATACTTAAGAGGAAATCGCCCATCCATGGATATGGCATTTTTGCTAAGATAGATATTCCTGCCGGCACCCGGATTATTGAATACGTCGGAGAGAAGATTACTAAGGCTGAAGCTGAACGCCGTGGGCCTGCCTTAATTGAATATGCGCTTAATCATCATGAAACGGGTGCTGTTTATTTATTTGTTTTAAATAAGAAATATGATGTTGATGGGCATGTCAGTTATAACACGGCAAAATACATTAATCATTCTTGTGATCCGAATTGTGAAACCGATATTATCCGCGGCCATATCTGGGTTATTGCTAAACGTGATATTAAAAAAGGTGAGGAGCTCTTTTATAATTATGGGTATGACCTAGATACCTATGAAGATCACCCATGCCGGTGTAAAAGTAACCGCTGTGTTAATTATATTGTTGATGAAGATCACTGGCCTAAGTTGAGGAAGCTGCTAGAAAAGAAAAATCATAAAGTCAGTAAGGGGTGATATAATTCTTTTATGCTTTTTAATATACTCTTAGTCGGTTTAGGTGGATGTTTGGGGTCGGTGGCTCGTTTTATTACAATTGGATGGGTCAATCGTTTTGTGCTTCTTGCTCAATTTCCTTTTGCCACCTTGGTGGTTAATGTGCTGGGCTGTTTTATCATTGGTTTTTTAGGCGGCTTGGCTATCAATAAGGCAACGCTTTCGGAACAGTACCGCATATTCTTATTTACAGGGGTTTTAGGCGGCTTTACAACTTTTTCTGCTTTTGGATTAGAAACCTTTCATCTTTTACGTAATGCTCAATGGCTAATGGCATTCTTAAACATAGCCGCTCAAATAATCCTAGGTATTGGTGCAACCATTATTGGCTACTGGCTTTCTAAGCACTTTTAATCAGGTCTTAATGTTTTATTAATTTCTCCTTAACATAGGCTTTATATACTTATCGTATGGCTAAAAAGAAAATACTTGTTATTGAAGATGACCGGGATATTAGTGAGTTAATCAATTATAACCTTGATCGTGAAGGGTATGATGTTTCTTGTCTTTATGAGGGGGTATCAGCTGTTGATTATGTTCGCAAACGTTTGCCTGATTTAGTCTTACTTGATTTAATGTTGCCGGAAGTGGATGGGATTGAAATCTGTCGATTGCTTAAAAGTAATGATGTTACTAAGAAAATCCCTATCATTATGTTGACGGCTAAGAGTGAAGAATCTGATGTGGTTGTAGGATTGCAGATGGGAGCTGACGACTATATCAGTAAACCATTTAGCCCTAAGGTGCTCTTAGCAAGGGTTAAAGCATTGCTTAGGCGCGTTGGTGATTCAGCTAACGCTACGGGAGAAGAAAATTTAAGGCAGTATGGTGATTTAACAATCGATCTTCTTAAGCATAAGGTTTATTTTTTAAAGCAGTCTATTGAACTAACAAGTATTGAATTTGATATCCTTGAATTTCTTTCCCGCCATCCAGGCCGTGTTTATGACCGTGAACAAATCCTTGATAATGTTTGGAAGGAAGGTAAGTTTATTGTCGATCGTGCGGTGGATGTTCATATCCGGGGCTTACGTAAGAAATTAGACAAGGCTGACAATTATATTGAAACAGTGCGTGGGGTTGGGTATCGATTTAAGGATAATGAATAATGCCTGATTTATTTACCTGGCTGATTATAGGGAGCGTTGCTGTTTTGACAGGCTCTATTGTTGCATTGTCCTATCAACGCATTTATGCCAAACGCCTTCAACGCATTCAATACATGACAAGTGAGTTGGCTAAAGGAAACTTTACTAGCCGATTAAATATCTCGACCAAAAATGAATTAGGCGGCCTTTCACGAAGCCTTAATGAATTAGGCTTTCAATTTCAACAACGATTATTAGAAATCACTAACGACAAAGACCGGCTTAAGGCAATTCTTTCCAGCATGGTGGAGGGAGTGCTTGTAGTTAATGCGGATGGTCGCCTACAGCATATTAGCCCTAATTTTCGCCAAATGCTTGAATTACGTTCCCCTGAGGCTCATAACAAGCTTTATTGGGAAATTATTTGGAATCAGGAAATTAATAACACAATTAAAGAGGCTTTAAATAATAAGCAAGCTTTGCGTAAGGAAATTCAAATACTTGGCTCTAATGAAGTTTTTGTTAGTATGCAGATTTCCCCTGTGCTTGATTCTGCAAAAAATCTGATTTCGCTGGTTGCGGTATTTCATGATATTACCGAATTAAAGAAATTAGAAAAAATGCGTTCAGAATTTGTTGCTAATGTTTCTCATGAATTAAAAACCCCGCTGACAGCCATTAAGGGTTTTGTTGAAACTTTGCAAAGTGGTGCTAAGGATGATCCAAGGGCTGTCGAACGTTTCCTCGATATCATTGCCAAACAAACTGAACGTTTAGAAAATCTTGTGAATGATCTTTTAATCCTTTCATCTATTGAATCAAAAGAAGTCCGTTTTGATATAAAACCCCATGATTTACAAGGCATTATTGATACTGTCTTGCAGATTCAAAAAAATCAGATTGACCGCTTAGGGCATCATGTCAAGATTGATCTTCCTAATAATTTGCCTAAAATATTGGTGGATCGCCTGCGTATTGAACAAGTATTTATTAATCTTATTGATAATGCTGTTAAATTTACGCCCAATGGAGGCGCTATAACAATTATTGCCCGCCAACAGCAGGATTTTCTTCAAGTTGATGTTGTTGATTCAGGGATAGGCATTGCCGCTGAGCATTTATCCAGGCTTGTTGAGCGTTTTTATCGGGTGGATAAGGCTAGGGCTAAAGAAACAGGTGGTACTGGATTAGGCTTGTCAATTGTTAAGCATATTGTTAATGCCCATCAAGGAAAACTGTCTATAAGCAGCGTTCCGCATAAAGGTTCCACGTTTTCAGTATTCCTGCCAACGGTAAGCAATTAAGTCAAAACCGTTATTATTCTTATAATAAAATATGCTATACTTGACCCATGAGTACATTTAAGCATATCAGTGTTGATGACGCCAAATCCATGATTGAAGCTGGAGATGTGTCCGTTGTTGATATTCGGGATGGCCATGCATTTGAAATAAGCCATCTGCCCAGCGCAAAATCACTTAATGATACTAATATTGATATATTCTTGGCAGAAGCTGATAAGGAGCGGCCATTAATTTGTTATTGTTATCACGGCATATCAAGCCAAAATGCAGCGGCTTTTTTTGTTTCAAAAGGATTTAAGGATGTCTATAGTATGGATGGTGGTTACGAGGGGTGGAGGGTTAAATATGCTTAAATACGTTATTGCATTGACCTTGTTATGCCTTATCCTGCCTGATAAGGTTTTTGCTAATGAACCTAATTTTAACTTAACAGCTGAGCATGGGCCACAGCTTCAAAGTGCAGATTTTCCTATACGTTATAAATTTGAAAAAGAAACAGGCCGTAAATGGGCTGATACAACCTATTCTCAGCGTGAAGCTTTTCTAACTGATTGGCATAAGCAGCTTGCTGTTCAGCAGATCAAGGAAAGGGAAGAGCGTTTAAATGCTTTGAAAGCCGAGAAAGAACGCCTTAAACAAAAAAATGAATTAACGTCTCAAGATCGGCAACAGTTAAAAATGAAAAAAGATGCCAAGAAAGCTGAACTTAAAGAACAAGCTGATGAAAAAAAGCATTTTAAAAAGAAATCAAAAGAGCAAAAAGATAAAATTAAGAAAATGCGCCAATTGCAAAAGCAAAAGCGTAAGAATCGCAAGTCATAATACCTCCATGAATATATTATTTAAAGCCGTCATTTTTGATATGGACGGTGTTATTACTGATACGATGCCCTATCATTTTAAAGCCTGGAAAGAAATATTTAAAAGCCAGGGCATTCATGTAACCCACGAAGATATTTATAAGCGTGAAGGGCAAAAGGGTATTGACAGTGTTCGCGAAATATTTACGGAACAAGGTGAAGATTTTGATGAAGCCTTGGCAAGAAAACTTTTAAAAGAAAAAGAAGATTTATTTAAGCAGATATTCAAGCGTAAATTTATTGCTGGAAGCCGTTCATTTATTAAGGCAGTAAAACGTAAGGATTTGTTACTAGCGTTAGTAACAGGTACTTCACGGCATGAAGCGCAGCGGTTATTGCCTAAGGATTTATGGGAATGTTTCAATGTAACTGTTTGCGGTTGTGATGTGCAGAATGGCAAACCTCACCCAGAACCGTATTTAAAGGCATTAGCCCATTTAAAGTTAAGCCCAGCTGAGGCTATTGTCTTGGAAAACGCACCATTTGGGATTCGTTCAGCTAAAGCTGCGGGTATTAAATGCATCGCTATTGAAACATCCTTGCCTAAGTCGTATTTAAAACAAGCGGATAAGGTTTTCTTAAACTATAAACAAATTTCGGATTATTTTAAATATTAATTATGCGTATACTTGTCCTTTATAAAATCAGCACCTACAAGACCTATTTCCTGACAGATCCAAAGCGGCTTAAGCCTTTAGAGGGGCTTTTTAATTCAAATGATATTAAACGTTTCCGCAGAACGCATGAAACCCATTATTGGACTTTAGAATATATCCAGGCGGTTCTTAAAAGCCGTAAGTTGAATTTTAAATGTTCTTCAAGGGGGAAAAAGATTGATTATAGCCGTTTTGATTTTATTATTACAATTGGGGGGGATGGAACATTTTTAGAAGCGTCCCGCCATATTAAGGATCAAATGATCCTGGGTGTTAATTCAGATCCTAATTGGAGTGTTGGCCGTTTCTGTGTTTCCCATACACGTAATTTTGAAGCTTTATTAGATGATATTTTAGCCAATAAAGCGAAGATAAAATATTTTCAGCGCATGTCTTTAACGCTTAGCGATAAGCAGCGTTCGTGGACGGTACTTAATGATTGTTTATTTTGTCATACTAATCCAGGTGCGATGAGCCGTTACCATATTTCTTTGGGGAATAAAAAAGAAGAACAGCGTTCTTCCGGGGTTTGGGTGGCTACAGCTGCAGGTTCAACCGGAGCGATTCATTCAGCTGGTGCTCCAGCGCTTGATCCTGCAAGTAAGAATTTACAATTTATGCCGCGAGAATTATATAAAGGGCTTAAGACAGCCTATAAGGTTAAGGGTGGTGTTATTAAGCCTGGTCAAGTTTTGCAAATAACCTCGCTGATGCGTGACGGAGTTATTTATGTCGATGGTTGCCATGTGTCTTCTCCATTTAGGTTTGGTGAGGTGGCTCAATTGCAGCTATCACCGTATCCGCTTCGAACCTTTGATGCTTGAGGATCAATGAAAGCCATTCTTCTTATTAGTCATGGAAGCCGCTCACCTAAAACCAAGCAAGAGGTTGGTGAATTAGTAGATTTGCTTAAAAAACGGATTAGCGGTGCATTATTTGAATTTGCTTTCTTAGAAATTGAATCTCCCAGTATTCCCGAAGGTATTGATCGTTGTGTAAGCCGGGGGGCTAGGCAAATCACGGTGTTATTAAACTTTTTAAACGCTGGCCGGCACGTGGATGAAGATATTCCCGCCATTGTAAAATTAGCCCAAGAAAAATATCCAGAAATCAAATTCCACATCACAATGCCCGTCGGCCAGCATCCTAAGATTGCTGACCTCTTTGTTGACCTCATCAATCATGCTTAAAAATTTTTCTTCAGATTTACTGCGCTGGTACAACAAGCACAAACGTGACCTGCCTTGGCGTCATAGCAGGGATCCATACGCCATTTGGGTTTCTGAGATGATGCTTCAGCAGACTACGGTTGCCACCGTCATTGAGTATTATAAGCGCTGGTTGATTCAATTTCCTACGGTACATGCATTAGCTAAGGCGGATATCCATGATGTGCTTAAGGCCTGGCAGGGTTTGGGGTATTATAACCGTGCACGCAATCTTCATAAGGCTGCGCAAATTGTTTCTACTCAATATAACGGGGTTTTACCTAAAGATGCCGCCTTGGTGCGCGCTTTACCAGGTTTTGGCCCATACTCTACAGGCTCCACCTTAAGTATTGCCTATGATATGCCATTAACGATTATCGATGCTAATGTGCGTCGGGTAGTCATGCGTTTATTGTGCATTGAAGGGATTTCTGATAATAAACAAGATGCGCAGGTTGGTGCTTATTTAGATAAAGTTTTGCCAACCAAGAAGGTTGGTGATTTTAATCAGGCTTTGATGGAATTAGGGGCCCTTGTGTGCCGCAGCAAGGAGCCGCTATGTATTTTATGTCCGATATCTAAATATTGCGCTGCTTACAAGGCAGGTAAACAGGAGATTATTCCAACTCCTAAGAAGAAGATTATTACAGAGATTGAAGCGGTGATTGCAATTATAAAGAAGGGCAATAAATATTTTATTCAACAGCGCCCTTCTAAGGGGTTGTTGGCGGATTTATGGGAATTCCCTGGAGGTAAGCTTGAAAAGGGGGAGAGTAAGGTTGCGGCATTAAAACGTGAATTGCAGGAAGAGATTAAGGGGGAGATGCTTAAATCCAGGCATTTATTTGATTTAACTCATTTTTACACCCAATTTCGTATCCGTTTATCTGTGTTTGAATGCCAGTTGGTAAAACATCCCAAAACAGATGCTACGCATAAATGGGTTACCTTAAAACAAATGCACCAATATCCTATGCCGTCGGGAAGCGCTAAAATTGTTTATAAGCTTACAAATTAATTTTTTAATTACAGAGGCATGAAATATTTAATTCTTCTGCTATACTATTAATCTATGCATTTATTTAATGAATTTGTTTTTATAGGTCTCATGCTGTTGATTAACGCTGCCTTTGCCGGTTATGAAATGGCCCTGGCATCGATTTCCCGCGCCCGCTTGGCGATATTGGTTTCCAAAAATCAAAAGGGAGCCTCAGATGCGCTTTATATGAAGGATCATATGGAGGCGAGCCTGGCGGTTGTGCAATTAGGTATTACCTTAGCTGGTGCCATTGCCGCAGCAACTGGAGGCGCCGGTGTAGCTGATTGGCTTGAACCTTATTTAATCGCGACCTATGGTTTAAATACTTTTTGGTCTGAAATCTTATCGTTATTAATCTTTGTCCTTCCGTTAAGTGTTTTGATTATCGTTTTTGCTGAATTAATTCCTAAGATGATTGCTATTAATCACCGTGAGCGGGTATGTTTGGTATTATCTCCCTGCATGAAGGCTTTTTGCTGGATAGCCTATCCTTTTATTGCAGTGGTTGAGAAATTTGTTAAATTTATTGTGCATTTAGTTGATAAGAAAATAGCGAGTTTAGATGGTGAACAAGAAATCCCCAGCCTGCATGAATTTAATGCAGCTGCGGCCTTGGCCCGCACCTCACGTTTAATTGGAGCTAGGGAAGAAAAAATTGTGATGGCAGCAGCCCAGCTGTCTCATCGCCCAGTGTCGTCAGCCATGACCCCATTAACTGATATTTCAATGATTGCTCAAAGTGCTTCTTTAGGGGATGCGCTTTTGCATGCCCACATGGATATGCATACCCGTTTTCCTGTTTATATTTTAGAAGGAGAAAAGAGGCTTATTAAAGGGTATATCAATTTTAAGGATATTGTGGCGGCCCTTAAATTAAATCCGGAAAATCCTTCAATTGAGGGTATTATCCGGCCGATTAAATTAATTGATGAAAAAACTTCTCTTTCAGCGGCATTAGAAATCATGATCCATGAAAAAGCTCACATCACCATTGTGGTTAATGGGGCCCAAGAGCCGGTGGGGATGATTACCATGGAAGATATTATTGAAGAAATGACCGGGGATATTGAAGATGAATTTGACCGCCTGCCGAATTACATCCACCGTTATACGGGCGGATGGGTGGTAGGTGGTGGGGTAATGATGAAGCAATTAATCGAAACTATGGGTTTAAAAGAAGAGCGTCCTGATTTGGCTCTTTCTAATCAACGTCTTTCTGATTGGTGCAGGCAAAAGGTGTCCTCCTTAAAAGGTGGTGAAATTATCGAGGATGGTTCTATTAAGGTGATGGTGCGCAAATTACGCCGCAAATACGCAGGGGAGTTGGTTGTTTATAATACTGGAGCTAAAACTTAAATTTCTTGACATTAAAAAATTTTATGTTATATTTCTACTAATATGATTATTTAAGTAGAGATTAAGCATATGAAAATTCCAGCAAAAACTATATACGCATTAAAAGCATTATTAGCCTTAAGCCAGCATTGGCCTAAATTAGAACCTTTGTCAATAAACGTTATTGCTAAGGCGCAGGACATTCCTTTAAAATTCCTAACCCAAATCCTTCTAAATCTAAAATCATTAGGGTTGGTGGAAAGCGTACGTGGCAAGCAGGGAGGCTATTTATTAAAAAGAAGTCCAGCGCAAATATCTTTAAGTCATGTATTAGGATTTCTGGTGCAAACTCAAAAAAAGCGGCATGCATCAGCGATCGATGAAATCTTGCAAGAAATAGATACTGCTTTATTAGAAAAATTAAAAAGTATTAACTTTGAAGATATCTTAACCAAGGAACGGAATTCGGTGCAAACGCCGATGTACACTATTTAATGGATATACTTATTTATTCTATTTCGATTTTCTTTGCGATTAACATGGGTGCTTCTAGCTTTGCCTCATCGTTTTCTACGGCTTGTGGTTCAAAAGCAATAAGTCGCAATAAGGCAGCCATTATTTATGTGGTCCTTATTGTCTTAGGAGCTATGATGTTTGGCCGTGAAGTATCTGTGACCTTAAGTAAGGGGATAATGCCAAAGGAGCTTATTACCTCTCAATCGGCATTAATTATTCTTTTTTCAGCTACCTTATCCTTATTTACTGCAAATTTGATGCATATCCCGCAATCAACATCTCTTTCAACTATTGCTGCTATTGCAGGGGTGGGGGCGTATCATAGCCAAGTAAATATGGATAAGATAGGTTGGTTATCATGGTGTTGGATTGGATCAACCTTGCTAGCTTTTATTATTATTTATGCGGCAACTCGCTATGCTTATCCTGCGCGTAAGCAGAATTTCTGGATTTATGAAAAGCTAGTTAATCATCAAGATCGGTTGAAGATTTTTGTATTAATAACTGCTGCGTATAATGCTTTTTCACAAGGAACAAATAATGTAGCTAATGTGGTTGGCCCGCTTGCTGCATCAGGCAAGATTGATACCATGTTGGGCTTGTTGATATTTGGGATTATTTTTGGATTAGGTGCCTTTGCTTTTAAGGGTACTATGACCACGGCTAGTGAGAAGATTGTTCCTCTTGGTCTTTTAACAGCCACAATCATTAACTTTGTAAGCGGTACTATTACGATAGTTGCTTCAAAATTAGGTATTCCACAACCAGCTGTCATTATTTATACCATGGCGATATTCGCAGTTGGAAGTATTAAGAATGGAGCAACAATTACCATGCGAGATTCCGTTACTAAAAAGACCCTCTTTACATGGTGTATTAATCCGGTGATTACATTTAGTTTGTCTTATTTTTTATCAAAAGTATTCTTACATTAAGGAATTTATATGTTGATTAAGAAAGAAATTGTCAATAATGTGACTGAATTAATTGGGCACACCCCGCTTATTCGATTAAATCGGGTTATTGATGCTGGCAGCGCTGAGATTGTAGGGAAATTAGAATCCTTCAATCCTGGGGGGTCATTAAAAGACCGAGCTTGTTTGGCGATGATTGAAGAAGCAGAGAAAAAGGGTTTACTTAAAAAAGGCTCTACCATTATTGAACCAACATCAGGCAACACGGGTATCGGTCTTGCCATGATTAGCGCAGTCAAAGGGTATCGTTGTATTTTAACCATGCCTGAGTCCATGAGCTTGGAACGCATCTATTTATTAAAGCTTTACGGGGCAGAGGTAGTGATTACGCCTACCAAATTAGGTATTCCGGGCGCTATCAAGAAAGCGGAAGAAATTGCCCAAAAAACTAAGGATAGTTATATCCCTCGTCAATTTGAAAACACAGCTAATCCTGATTCACACCGTAGCACAACGGCGTTAGAAATTCTGGAAGCTTGTAATAATCAAGTGGATGCCTTTGTTGCTTGCGTTGGAACAGGAGGGACTATTACAGGAACAGGTGAGGTTTTAAAAGTAAGATTGCCTAATATTAAGATTATTGCTGTTGAGCCTAAGCGAAGTCCTGTGCTTTCTGGTGGCCTGCCTGGGCATCATAATATTCAAGGCATTGGGGCTGGTTTTGTGCCGAAGAATTTTAACCGGTCGATTATTAATGATATTATTACGGTTGACGACAAAGAAGCTTTTGCTATGATGAAACGCTTAGGAAAAGAAGAAGGTTTAAGCGTTGGTATTTCAGCAGGTGCTGCCGTTGTGGCTTCAAAGAAGGTAGCGCAACAACTCGGTAAGGGTAAGAGGGTGGTGACCATCCTTTGTGACACTGGCGAGCGTTATTTTAGTATGGAACAATATTTTGAGGCTTAAGAAATGTCATCCCCGAATGTTTTAATCGGGGATCCAGGAATTAATATGCAAAATAAAATAAATCAATTATTAGAGAAATCCAAGGGATTAGACGCCCAGGGCATTATTAAATTAGCCTTCAATACCTTCGGCGAAAAAATAGCCTTTGCTACATCTTTAGGTGAAGAAGATCAGGTGATTACCGACATGATTTCCAAAGTAGCCCCTGGGATTGAGGTTTTTACCTTAGACACCGGACGTTTGTTCCCGGAGAGCTATGAGTTAATGGCTAAGATTCAAAAGCGTTATAGTAATCTTAATTTTAAGATTTATTACCCTGATACCAAGGCTGTTGAAGACATGGTCAAGTTCAAGGGGATTAATTTGTTTTACGAAAATGTGGAGAATCGCAAAACCTGTTGCGGGGTGCGTAAGGTTGAGCCTTTACAACGCGCACTTAAAGATAAAGATGCTTGGATGGTGGGTTTACGTCGTCAACAAGCCGTGACCCGTGCAGATATGCAGGCTATTGAGTGGGATGCAGCTAATAATAAGATTAAAATTAATCCACTTATTGATTGGTCACTCGATCAGGTACGGGATTACATTAAAGCTAATAAGGTGGATGTGAATCCCTTGCATGCGCAAGGCTTTGTGTCTATTGGTTGTGCGCCCTGTACCCGTGCGATTAAAGAAGGCGAAGATATCCGCGCCGGCCGCTGGTGGTGGGAGTTGCCCGAACAAAAAGAATGCGGCCTACACAATAATCCGAAGTGGAAGGGTATTAAGAAATGAGTAAGCAAATGGACAAATTAGACGCGCTTGAAGCTCAAAGCGTTTATATCTTGCGTGAAGCCTACCGTGAGTTTAAGTCGCTGGTCATGTTATGGTCGATCGGCAAGGACTCGACGGTATTGCTATGGCTTGCCCGCAAGGCCTTCTTTGGTCATGTGCCGATTCCCTTGGTGCATATTGATACGAGTTTTAAGGTTCCAGCCATGATTAAGTACCGCGATGAATTGGCGCTTAAGTTTAAACTTAATATGATCGTCGGGCAAAATGTCCAAGCCTTAAAAGATAAGCGCACCTATCCGGATGGCGCCATTGACCGTATTAGCTGCTGCAAGGCCTTAAAGACGGATGCGTTAAAAAATACCTTAGCCGGCACCTGGCCGCGCCAGCGCTTAAATCATAAAACCGGTAAATACGAACTTGATACTAACACCGAGCCATATATTGGCGTTATCGTGGGTGCCCGTGCGGATGAAGAGGGGTCGCGTTCTAAGGAACGTTATTTCTCGCCGCGGGATCGTAACAGCGACTGGGATGTGGGTGATCAACCACCCGAATTATGGAATCAATTTAAGACTGATTTTGCACCTGGCACCCATGTGCGTATTCACCCGTTACTGGATTGGACGGAATTAAATATTTGGGAATATATTGAACGAGAAAATATTCCGATCACCGATCTTTATTTCGATCAAGGCACCGGCAAGCGTTACCGTTCGCTTGGCTGTTACCCTTGCACAACGCCAGTTGATTCAACGGCCAAAAACATTAAAGAAATTATTGAAGAATTGCGTTCCGGTAAATTCAAAAATATTGCCGAGCGTTCCGGCCGCGCCCAGGATAAGGAAGATGGCGGCGGTTTAGAGACGCTTCGCAAAGAAGGATACATGTAATGAATACGCATCGCGAACAGATGAATGTGGTTATTGTTGGGCACGTTGATCATGGTAAATCGACGCTAGTTGGCCGTCTTTTAGCAGATACTGGCTCCTTACCGGATGGTAAATTAGAAGCCGTAAAGGCTAATTGCGCTCGCAATGCTAAACCCTTTGAATACGCTTTTCTTTTAGACGCTTTAAAAGATGAACAAGCGCAGGGCATTACCATTGATACCGCCCGTTCCTTTTTTAAATCAACTAAGCGCGATTACATCATCATCGATGCACCAGGCCATATTGAATTCTTAAAGAATATGATTTCCGGTGCTGCCCGAGCTGAGGCTGCCTTGTTATTGATCGATGCTCATGAAGGTATTCGTGAAAATTCCAAACGTCATGGCTACGTAATGCGCTTTTTAGGCATTAAGAATGTGGCTGTCTGCGTTAATAAGATGGATTTGGTTAATTACGACCAAAAGGTTTTTGAACAAATCAAAACCGATTACACCAAATTTCTTAATGAAATCGGCCTGGTGCCCAAAACCTTTATTCCGATTGCTGCCTTTCATGGCGATAACATGATTGGCCCATCGCCTAAGATGCCTTGGTATAAGGGAGAGCCTATTTTGGGCGTGCTGGACTCCTTTGAAAAAGCCGCACCGTTAGAAAATCAAGTTTTCCGTATGCCGGTGCAGGATGTGTATAAATTTACTGAAGAAGGTGATGAACGCCGAATCGTGGCTGGACGAGTTGAAACTGGTACGATTAAGGTGGGGGATGATATTATCTTTTTGCCGTCGGGTAAAAAGAACCGCATAAAATCTGTTGAATATTTCAACGGCCCTAAACGCACGGATGCTTTTGCCGGTCAATCCATTGGTTTTACCTATGACACTGAAATTTACATCAAACCTGGTGAAGTGCTTTGCAAGGCTGGGGATAAATTACCTCAAGTCAGTAATAAATTTAAAGCCAATGTCTTTTGGATGGGCAAGCAACCGCTGGTTAAAAATAAAACCTATAAGCTAAAAATTGCAACCGCTCAAGTGCCGGTGGTGGTTAGTGAAATCGTGCATGTGCTTAATGCGTCAGAATTGTCCTCCAGCCAAAAGCCGCATGTGGATCGCCATGAAGTAGGGGAGATTATTTTTGAAGCCATGAAGCCGGTGGCCTTTGACTTGGTTGGTGAAGTTGCGGCCACTGGGCGTTTTGTCTTGGTTGATAATTATGAAATCGCCGGCGGTGGGATTATCTTGGCGCCAGTCTTTGATAGCGATTCCTCATTAACGCAACATATCAAGAAACGTGAATTCGGCTGGGAACGTTCACACATTACGCCAGATAACCGCGCCCAAAAATACAATCACAAAAGTGCCTTTATCATCGTCACTGGAAAGATTGACACCGGCAAACAGCGCATCGCTAAAGCTTTGGAAGAGGCCTTGTTTAATTTAGAAAAGAATGTGTATTTTCTGGGAATTTCTAATCGCTTGAGTCTGGCTACCCACGATTCAAAGGATAAAACCTTAGGTAAATATGATGCTTTAACCCAATTAGGCGAATTAGCCCATTTGATGACAGATGCTGGTCTAATTATGATTACCAGTATCACCGATATCGATGAATATGAACTTGGCATGTTAAAGAAACTCAATTATCCCAACCGCACCTTTGTGGTCAATGTGGGGGAGAATCGCTTTAACCCTGAGTCGATTGACTTGAATCTAGTAGAAAACGAAGAATCCCAAGCTGCCGTCAAAAAGATCGTTGACCTGCTCATCAAAGCTGTAGTCCTCGACCCAGAATACGAAATATAATTCTTTTTAATCTAGTGGCAATTCTCCAGCGCTTCTGTAGAATATCTACATGCGCATTTTGCTCACCAACGACGATGGTATTTACGCCCCAGGCATTTATGCCGTCTATCAAGAATTGATTAAATTTGCTGATGTCACTGTCGTTGCCCCTGATAGCGAGCAAAGCTCCGTAGGGCATGGCATTACGCTTTATTACCCGCTCTTCGTTAAGAAAGTAAACCGCAAAGATAAATTCTTTGGCTATGGCCTATCCGGTAAACCGGCTGACTGCGTTAAGCTAGGCGTTGATGTAATCCTTAAAGGGAAAAAGCCTGATTTAGTTATTTCCGGGATTAATTTTGGCGGTAATGACGGGTGTTCAGTGTTTTATTCTGGTACCATTGCCGGTGCCCGCGAAGGAACCCTGCTTGGTATCGACTCAATTGCCATCTCGCTTGATTGTTATGAAAATCCTGATTTTACTCAATCTGCAAAATTCACGGCCCAGCTAGCCAAGAAAATTTATAAATCAACATTACCCAAAGGCACGCTTCTTAATGTTAATGTGCCTAATAAAAAAGCCAAGGGCGTTAAGTGGACACGGCAGGGGACGGAAGCTATTCACAGCACCTTTGAAGCGCGTAAAAATCCAGATGGAAAATCTTATTATTGGATGTCAGGGAAGATGCCGGATAATAGACAAGACAACTCGATTGACACGCATGCCTTACAAAATGGATATATCGCCATTACACCGGTGCATTGCGATTTGACGGATAATGATTTTTTGGTTAGCGCATCAACGTTAAAATTCTAAAAGGGGGAGCTGTGTTGCCTGACGAAAATATTTTAAATGCCAAAATCCTCATCGTAGATGACAGCATCCTCAATATTCAAATTTTAAAACGCATCCTAACTGAAGCGGGTTTTACCCAATTAATTGCCACCACTGATTCCACCCAAACCATCAAGTTATATCAAGAGCATCGCCCTGACCTGCTTTTGCTCGACATAAATATGCCTAATCTCGACGGATTTGGAGTCATGCACGCCTTACGTGCCTTAGGCACCGAAGATTATTTGCCCATTTTGATTTTAACTTCTGAAGAAGAAGAGAGTATTCGTACCCGCGCCCTGCAAGAAGGGGCTAAGGATTTCTTAAAAAAGCCCTATGACCGCATTGAAGTTGTCTTACGCAGCCGCAATCTTATTGAAGTACGCCTGCTTAATCGACAGATTAAAGAACAAAATTTATCCCTTGAGGAACAAGTTAATCAGCGTACCCATCAATTAAAGGAAACCCAATTTGAACTCGTTCAGCGTTTAGCCTATGCCGCTGAAATGCGCGACACTGATACTGGTATGCATATTCAACGCATGAGCCGCTATTGCGAAGCCATTGCCCGCGCCATTGGCTTTACCCCAGAGCAATGCGAGTTAGTCTTAGCAGCTTCAACCTTGCATGATATTGGTAAAATTGCCATTCCTGATTCAATCTTGCTTAAACCCGGCAAATTATCGCCGGAAGAATATGAAACCATGAAGGCGCACGTTGCCTTTGGGGCAAAAATCTTGGCAGGCAGTAAATCTGATTTTATAAAAATGGCAGAAATTATTGCCATTAGTCATCATGAAAGATACGACGGCACTGGCTACCCAAACAAATTAGCAGGGGAGGATATTCCCATTGTTGGCCGTATTTGTGCCATTGCGGATGTTTTTGATGCTTTAACCAGCGAGCGCCCTTACAAAAAAGCCTGGCCTAATGAAGAAGCAGTGGCTGAAATCAATAAAGGCAAGGGCACACATTTTGATCCTAAATTAGTGGATGCTTTTAACAGGATACAAAAGGATATTAAAGTTATTTATGAGCAGTACCTATAGTGCTATACTAATTTTTATCATTAATCGTTATTAACGGAGATCAAACATGGCCGACAATATTCAATTAAACATCGAAGGTAAGGTCGTTGACTGTCCAGTTATCGTCGGGACAGAGAATGATAAGGGTATTGATATTGCTAAATTGCGTGCGTCCACCGGCTATATCACCTTTGACCCAGGCTTTGGTAATACAGGTTCTTGCAAGAGCGCTATTACCTACCTCGATGGTGAAAAAGGGATTTTACGCTACCGCGGCATCCCTATTGAACAATTGGCTGAAAAATCATCCTTTGTAGAAACATCTTATTTACTTATTTACGGCAAATTGCCCACCAAGTCTGAATTAGAAAAGTTCTCCGCGGCCTTTAATGAGCATTCCATGATTCATGAAGACATGAAGAATTTCTTTAATGCTTTTCCATCGACAACGCATCCCATGGCTAGTCTTTCTGCCATGGTTTGTTCCATGTCTGCTTATTACCCGGACATGATTAAAGAAAATCCCAGCAAGGAAGATATTGATCGTATTGCCGTGCAATTATTATCAAAGGTGCGCACTATTTGCGCGTTTTCCTATAAGAAGTCCATCGGTGAACCATTTGTATATCCCCGTCATGATTTAATGTATGTGCCTAACTTCTTAAATATGATGTTTGCCTCGCCAACCAAGCCTTACAAGTTGGTTGATGAGGTGGTGCAAGCCTTGAAGGTTTTATTAATCTTGCACGCTGACCATGAGCAAAATTGCTCTACATCCACGGTGCGTCTAGTTGGTTCTTCACACGCTAATTTATATGCGTCGATCTCGGCTGGTATCTGTGCCTTGTGGGGGCCGTTGCATGGGGGAGCGAATCAAGCGGTAATTGAAATGCTCGAAGAAATCCACGCCAACGGAGGTAATGTTGAATCATACGTAGCCAAGGCTAAGGATAAAACCAGTGGATTCCGTCTCATGGGCTTTGGTCACCGGGTCTATAAGAATTTTGATCCGCGCGCTAGACTGATCAAACAAAAAGCAGATGAATTGCTTAATAAGCTTGGCATCAACGATCCTTTATTAGACATTGCCAAACGCTTGGAAGAAGCAGCATTAAAAGATGAATATTTTATTCAACGCAAATTGTACCCGAATGTGGACTTCTACAGCGGCATTATCCTGCGTGCGATTGGTATTCCCATCAAGATGTTCCCGGTGATGTTTGCCATTGGCCGTATGCCAGGCTGGGTTGCGCATTGGAAAGAAATGATTGAAGATCCATCAACGAAGATTGGTCGTCCGTTCCAAATCTATACCGGACAGACGATGACTGATTACGTACCTATTGAACAACGTGGTTAATACTTAAAGGAGTATTTGTGATTTCTTTTCGCCCTAAAGCCAAATTTGATAAAGATGCGGCACTTATTTTATTAGCCGCTGGACAAACGCACCCCAAATTAAAAAGCAGTTTAGATAAGGGGGATGTTTTTCCCGTTGCTGAAGGTAAGCAGGTCTTAGTGTTTTTGGGGTTAGGCAAGGCAGATAAATTATCCTTAACCGACCTACGCATTCAGGTGCGTAAGGCTTGGGGCTCAAGTTTCCTTAAAAAAGCTAAGAGCGTTGAAATCGTTCCCCATAGTAAGGATGAGGCCGCTATTAATGCCATCATCGAAGGGGTTTTAATCGGCGCGTACACTTGGGATAAATATAAATCCAAGCAAAAAGATGATACGACGGTTAAGGATAAGCAAATTACCATCGCGGTTGATCAAAAGTCTTCCTTTGTTCAAACAGCGGCGATTTGTCAAGGCGTGACCTTAACCCGCAACCTGGTTAATGATAATGCAGATGTGACTACGTCGGATCATTTGGAATCAACCGTGCGACAATTAATCAAGGGGCATAAGAATATCTCCTTGGAATTGCTTAACAAAAAAGAATTAAAGGCCAAGGGCTTGAATTTTCACCTGGCTGTCAATCAGGGTTCTCATCGCGAGCCAAAATTAATTATCGTCAAATATAACGGCGGTAAGAAAGGCGAAGGATATACGGCCATTGTCGGCAAGGGTATGACCTTTGATACCGGCGGATTGAATTTGAAGTCTTCTAACAGCATTGAGACCATGAAGATTGATATGGCGGGTGCCGCGGCCGTGTGCGGGATCTTAAAAAATGTTTTAAGCTTAAAAATTAACAAAAATTTACTTTTTGTGCTGGGTATTGCGGAAAATGCCATTAGCGAAACAGCCTATAAGCCCGGCGATGTGATTATTGGTTACGCCGGGAAATCAGTTGAGATTGGCAACACGGATGCTGAAGGTCGTTTAGTGTTGGCTGATGCTTTTTCTTATTTAGTTAAGAATTATAAACCTGCCAAGATGATTGATTTAGCTACCTTAACCGGCGCCTGTGTGGTCGCCTTAGGCTTTGATTACACAGGATTGTTTTCTAATAATGATGAATTAGCCCGCGACTTGGTGCATGCGTCAAATGCAACGGATGACCGTGCCTGGCGCCTGCCCATTTATTCTGAAATTGCCGATTATATCAAAAGCCCCATTGCAGATTTAAAGAATACTTCATCTGTTAAAGGGGGAGGGGCGTGTACCGCGGCTGAATTCTTGCATCAATTCACCGAAGGCGCCACCTGGGCGCATCTGGATATTGCTGGTACCTGTTTTGTGGATGGAAGCAACCGCATGTATTTCAACCACGGCGCCACCGGCGCTGGGGTACGTTTAATAACTAATTATTTATTAAAGAACTAGGAGTAGATTATGGAAGGTGGATTAATCGTTATTGTTTTTGCCGTCTTTATATTTTTTGCAGGTATACGCATTGTTCGCCCCACGCATCGTGGTTTAATTGAACGTTTGGGTAAATATCACCGTTTTGCTAACATGGGTTTTAATTGGATTATCCCTATTGTTGAGAACATGTATCTAGTTAATATTACCGAGCAGATGGTCGATGCCGAACCTCAAGAAATTATCACCAATGATAATTTAAATGCCAAGGTTGATGCTCAGGTTTATTTTAAAGTTAAGACTGACGAAAGCAGTGTTAAAAACTGTCAATATAATGTAGGTAATTACCAATGGCAAATTGTAAACCTTGCACGCACCACCTTGCGCAATATCATCGGTACCATGACATTAAAAAGTGCTAACAGCGAACGTGGACGCATTAATTCAGAATTACATACCATCCTCGAACGTGAAACTGCAGATTGGGGTTTGGAAATTGTCCGTACGGAGTTAAAAGAAATTGATCCGCCTAAGGACGTGCAAGAAACCATGAATAAGGTTGTTAAGGCCGAAAACGAAAAAATTGCGGCTATTGATTTTGCTACCGCCACAGAAACAGCTGCCGATGGTCAAAAACGCGCTGAGATTAAAAAAGCTGAAGGTATCAAACAAGCCCGCATCCTGCAAGCACAGGGGGAAGCTGAGGCCATTCAGCTGGTTAATGAAGCCGCTAATAAATATTTTACTGGTAATGCGCAAATCTTGCGTCGTTTAGAAGCGGCAGAAAAATCATTAGCAAGCAACACTAAAATCGTTGTTCCTGTGGGTAGTGACTTAACCAATGTAATCGGCGATTTAGCCGGTATTGCACCGATCAAATAAAAAATTGTCATCCCCGAATGTTTTAATACCCTCGTACCGGGTATTTCCAAAGGTCATCGGGGATCCAGTAATAGGAATGGCATAGGAGTTAATATGGATTTTCGCATTGAAACAGACAGCATGGGTGAGGTTAAAGTGGCATCCTCGGTGTATTGGGGGGCCCAAACGCAGCGCTCGTTAGAGAATTTTAAAATTGGGGGGGATAGATTCCCATCTGAATTTATCCGGGCCTTAGGAATCTTAAAAAAAGCAGCCGCCTTGACCAATAAAGAATTAGGTCTTTTGCCTGCGGATAAGGCTGACCTTATTGTGCGCGCGGCTGATGAAGTGATTGCTGGTCAATTAAATGAGCATTTTCCATTGGTGGTTTGGCAGACGGGTTCTGGCACGCAAACCAACATGAACGCTAATGAAGTTATTTCTAATCGAGCTATCGAGTTGGCAGGCGGTGTCATCGGCAGTAAAAAACCGATTCATCCCAATGATGATGTGAATAAGGCTCAATCGTCAAATGACACCTTTCCAACCGCCATGCATATCGCTGCCGTTGAAGAAGCTCATCGTCGACTCATTCCAATGGTGCGCAAGCTAAAGGATGCCTTGCAAGCTAAGGCTAATAAATTTGCCGATGTGATTAAGATTGGACGCACCCATTTAATGGATGCAACGCCTTTAACTCTAGGTCAAGAATTTTCCGGCTATGTGCAGCAGCTTAATAATGGTTTAGAGCGCATTGAAGCGGCTTTGCCAAGGGTTTATGAGTTGGCTTTAGGTGGAACTGCTGTTGGTACAGGTCTTAATACTCATCCGCAGTTTGCAGTTAAATCAGCCCAACAGATTGCTAAGATTACTGGCAAGCCGTTTAAATCTGCTCGCAATAAATTTGAAGCTTTAGCTAGCCATGACGCCTTAGTCGAGTTATCCGGCGCCTTAAATACCTTAGCTGCGTCGTTAATGAAGATTGCCAATGATGTGCGTTGGTTAGGCTCAGGTCCGCGTTCAGGGATAGGGGAGTTGCATCTGCCTGAGAATGAACCCGGCTCTTCAATCATGCCTGGCAAGGTTAATCCGACGCAATGTGAGGCCATGACCATGGTCTGTGTGCAGGTCTTTGGGAATAACACGGCGGTCACCTTCGGGGGAGCCAGCGGCAACTTTGAATTAAATGTTTATAAGCCGGTGATTATTTTTAATGTACTTAATTCCATCCGCCTCTTGGCTGATGCGTGTGAGAGCTTTACCGATAACTGTGTTATTGGTATTGATGCTAATAGCGCTAATATTAAAAAGCATGTCGATAATTCCTTAATGCTGGTGACCGCGCTTAATCCCCATATCGGCTATGATAATGCCGCCAAGGTGGCTAAAAAGGCCTTTGCGGAAAATATTACATTAAAAGAAGCGGCGGTAGCCTTGGGACTTTTAACAGCAGAAAAATTTGATGAGCTTGTACGTCCCAGTGATATGCTGGGACCTAAATAAGAAATCCGTTGACGCGTAACGCTCAAGCATTAAAATATAAAACCTATGGCAAAGAAACTTAAAGAAAATTTTGATGATCGCCGCGACAGCATCCGTGCTAAACGCATTGTCACGGTGCGCCACCGCTTAGTTAAGCATGACGGTAAGAAGATTAATTCCATGTGGCAATTAGCCACGACGGAAAATATGTCCTTAAGCGGGTTACTATTTGTCAGTGCGATAGCCTACCATATCGATGATGTGGTTGAATTACAGGTGGTGATGTCCGGCGTTTTGGATATCTTTAACGGCTATGGCAAGGTGGTTCGCGCATCCCGCAATAAAGGCGGCTACTATCACGTAGGGGTTAAATACGTGGATTTAAAGGTCAAACGTCGTCCAGCAAAATCCTTGCTTAAAACATCCCGCAATTAAATTATCTAAATTCCACACAGTAATAAAATCTTTAGCGTTATAATAAAAGCAAGCGCATTGGGGCGCCCTTACAAGGAGGATTATTTATGGGAAAGAATTGCACTGAACAAGCGTTGATTTCTTTAATTCTAAGGCTGGCGATTGCCTTAATATTTGCTGTTGCTGCGTTATCCAAGTTTATGATGGGTTTAGATGCGTCTGTGCTTGCGCTGACTGGTATGTTTAAAGATGCTTTCTTGCCTGCGCCGCTGGTTACTTTATACGCACAGTTATTGCCCTTTGTTGAAGCGATTATTGCCGTTTGGTTATTGTCAGGGGTAAAGCTTAAGGAAGCTTGGCTTTTTACAGCAATAACCTTATTATCCTTAGGTTTTGGTTTAATGGTGGCTAAGCAATCTGCCGCAGATGTTTATATCTTTGTCTTAATGGCTTGCGCAGGTCTGCATTTTAGCCAGCATGATACCTGCTGTTTTGGTAAGAAAAAGGTCTAACGGCGGCGGCGACCTTTGAAAGCTTCTTTCGTGAATTTCTTCGCTGATTTTCCAAATAATTCCTGCGGCATGTCCGGGTGATTAACGACAGGGAGGGGGATGTTGATAGTTTTTTCAATATCGGCAACAATATCGCCCTGATCGGGGCAAGCAAAGGAGATGGCATGTCCGGTTTTGCCAGCACGACCAGTGCGTCCAATGCGGTGAACGTAGCTGTCTGCTTCATCAGGCATATCGTAATTAACCACTAAGGAAATGTCTTTAACGTCAATACCGCGGGAAGCGATATCGGTGGCCACCAAGATGCGCACTTGGCCATTCTTGAAGGCTTCTAGGGCTGCAAAACGGTGTTCCTGGGTCTTGTCCGAATGAATTTCAGCAGCCCGAATATGCTTGGTTTTTAAATATTTAACCAGGCGTGACGCGCCAAGTTTGGTACGGGAAAAAACCAATACGGAATCTTTGTATTGCTGGAGCAATTTTTCCAAAAGCATATTTTTATTATCATTGCTGACAATATAAAGCTCTTGAGAAACTGTCGTCGCGGTGGTTGATTGCGGTGTGACTTCAAAACGAACCGGGTGAGACATGTGCTTTGCTGAAATATCAACAATCGCCTGCGGCATCGTCGCTGAAAAAAGCATGGTTTGACGGTCGTAAGGACAAACATATTTGAAAATAGTCTCAACCTGTGGGATAAATCCCATATCAAGCATGCGATCCGCTTCGTCCAATACCACAATAACCGCGTCATCCATGCGGGTGATTTGCTGCTGCATATGGTCAATCAAGCGGCCAGGTGTAGCAATGACAATCCGAGGATTGCTATTTAATTGACGAATCTGCCCACGCATATCATCGCCGCCAATTAATACCGCGCAATGAAATCCTAACGGTGTGCCAATCTTCTTAAAAGTTTCATGAATCTGGGCTGCTAATTCACGGGTCGGGGCCAATACCAGTCCGCGTCCGGGTGTTGTCATTAACCGTTGAATCATGGGGATTGCAAATGCCAAGGTTTTGCCGGTACCAGTTTGAGCGATCCCTAAAATATCCTTGCCTTGCAAGGCTGAAGGAATAGCTTGAGCCTGGATATGGGTTGGCACAATAAAACCGCTGCGATCCAAGACTTCAAGAATCTTAGGGTCAATAGTTAGGTCGTGAAAGGTTAAGTGAGGTGCTTGAAATTTTTCTTCCATCATATAAAGAGAGTAATTTTCCTTGTTAAATTTAAGTCCCTAGCATAGCACAAAAATTGGGTATTTATTGGGATTATTTTATCCTGATTTTAAAGCCCTAAGGTCTTCTTTATATCTTTGATAAGAAGATAAAGGTGAAGCGGATCAATAGGGGAAGGTTCGAAGCCTAGTTGTTCATAAAAACGTTTAGCCTGGGCATCTTTAGCGTGCACCAAAACAGCTCGACCGCCAATAATTTCGGCGGCTTCAACAATTCTTAAAAGAGCGTCACGTATCAATGCCTTGCCAACGCCTTGTCCTTGTTGTGTTTGATCAACAGCCAGGCGTGCGATAATAATCACTGGTACTGGATGAGCGGCTAGGCCTTTTCCGACGCGATGCGGCGTTGTGTTCTTAATAACTGATCCTGCCGTTAATGTGTAGTAACCAAAAACCTTATTAGTCTTGATTGTGACGTATGTCCTAGCTGCGCCGTTTTGATTATTAATAACAGCAAAGTTCTTTAGATAGTTATTCAGCGGTTCGGCGCCGCAATCAAAATCATCGACATTGTGGTGTCGATCAAGCAAGATTGGATTCTTAAGCTTATCCATGAAAGACTTCCCCAGCCTTGAAAAGATTCTTAAGTTTAGCATTTTCGCGTGCAGGGCGATCTAAGGCTGCGCTAAAGGCTTTCCATTGGGCTTCGGGCAGGGTAAATTGAGTCTTATTGGCCAGAAGATCTTCAGCTTCCTTAATTGCGCAGCTTAAGACAAAGGCAGATAATTTCATGTTTTTAAGGCTGGCTGCATAGACTAAGAAGTCCTTTTGGGAGTTGCCAATCCTGAGGTCAATGCGAGTATCTTTTTGTATGGTCGCCATGGTAGGAGAATCCTTTCGTTAATGTTTCTTAGCAAAAGAGTAGCATATTGTACGTACTTTGTCCATACATTTAAAGAAGAAGTTAAGCTTATACGGGGGAAGTAAAGTGGTTACAAAATGTAACCAGTTGAGGTTATGTGTTGATAAAAGAAGGTCTGGCGGGTTGGATACGTAGAATAACGACAAAACCGTTGTTTCCTATATACGTACTTAACATAACATATATTATATGAATATAATAATGAGAAGAGGTTACCGTGAATTTCTTTCGATTTCTGTGTATTCTTCTTCGCCTGATTTAAAACCCTCTTGAGCCTTCTTATAATCTTCTACACTGGCAGGACATTTTGCTGAATCAGCATTAATATGATCACAAACTGAAGAAAGATTTTCAAACTGCTCTCTTAAAAGAGCTGCCTCTATAACACCATCTTTGTGGTAAGCAATAAGTCGCGAGCATTCTTTAATTACGGCTAAATACCTACTAGCTATAGCTCTATGTAATTCTACATCTCTTTCATAATTATAATATGTTTGCAAACCTGCAGCTGTAGCTGAAATTAAGGCTAATATAGCTCCAATCCAATTAAGCGCATTAGGTAAAGTCGTTGCAGCGGCTCCAAATAGATAAGAACCTAAGATAACATTTAAAATAATTTGAATAAGACCAAGATTCTTATGATATTTTTCTTTACGATCAGCTGCATTGTAGTGTTTTTTCTTGCCATAAATAGCATCTACTCTTAAATTTTGCATTTCAACCACAGTAAATTTATTCAATTCTTCTTTCATAAAAAACTACTCCTTAATATGGAAAGTTTCCATTAAAAACAATATCCCATTGTCTATTAGCCTCAACAATATTATCTGATATAGCGGCCTGATATCCAGCTTTAGCGTGATCCCGCGAATAACGTACAGATAATAAAGCTGATTCTCTTTGACTTTCGGTCTTTACGCAAGAAATATAACTAGTCAGCCCTAAAGGATCACGCATAGCACGACATTCCTTAGAAGCAATGCTTTGAAAAATATTGCGTAAACACTGATCGTAGCTCTTTATCCCCTTACATGTTCCTTCAAACGCTAAAAGCATTTCAATATAAAAGGAAGAGATTGGTACTCGAGGATGCCGACATTCTCTCCAGAATTTTATTAATTGAGCAGTTCTTTTTAATTTCCCCCAACTTTGTTCATCCGCAGCCTTTATATACTTAGCATGTAATTCTGGACAAGTTTTCATCCATCCTCCACCCCCATCAGGCATGGCATATACAGGCCAACCATTCCTTGTCGTTTCGTAATAAAATGCCGGCACAACATCGATACTGCAAGCAGAGAAGTCTATTACAATTGAGTGAACATCTTTATAAATATTGGTGTATTTATAACGCATTTGTAGTTCTTTTTTAATATTTTCAAGTGCTGTATTAGATGAAACATATGAATCCCCCCAACGCAACTGATCTCTGGGGAAGACCACAAAAAGATCGCCATCGCTTTTTCCTCGAATTGAGGTTCCTCGAGAAGAGCTACCGACTGTAACAAATTTATTTACTTTAAAAGTAGAAGAAAGCCTAGTTCTTACTGTAGCCAAATGATTGGCGAGGGCTAATTTTTCGCTCCCGAGTGGCTGAATTCTTGCAAGCAGCGTTCTAAAAGAATCTATTAATGCCATCGCTTATAAGTATTTCTTTTTAATATGCCTGCTGTTTGTAAATAATTGGGTCCCGCTTATTTCAATGCAATTATTTAGTATCAAGATTTTGAAAATTATATAAATATTTAAAATCTAAATGAGCGTGCCAGAATATTTGCCAAGATTTAACACCTTCTCTTTCATATCCATCATCAAAACGTTTCAATAGATCCTCTTTTGACGCAACACCTAAGAATTTACTCAATTCATTAAAATGCTTCTTTGAAGCAGCTCTCGCAAATACTTCAAAAGCTGTTCCATGTCCGGCATAAATTAGAGTTTGGGGAGCCCAGATCCAATTTAAATCCTTTTTTACTAAACTTTTTAGAAATAAGAGACCTTCTGCTTGCACTATTTGATCCGATGGGATATTTTTAACTGTTGCGCGAGCCATAAGAATATCCGCTTGTAGTGAAACACGATTAGATTTAAGGCGCTGATTTCTCCTATTTAAAGTGCCACAAGGAGCTGAGAAAAAAGTAAAATCTTCCATGCCTCCATGTTTAAACACTGAACGCTGCGGAACGTAGTACAAGTGGTCAGTAATAAAAGACAATTCTGAAAAATAACGTTTCTTAACTAAAATAACCGTTATATACAGAAATAACTCTTGGATTATAAAGCGATAATTATCAGCCCACTGCTCATTCCAAGTTCCAGTTTTTTGGGGAGAGTAAAAGAAAGTTAAAGAACGTTCTAAGAAATCAACAGTGTTTTGATATAAATGAGGCTCATTTTTATATTGAACCATAAAATCAAAATATGCAACAAAGTCATCTCTGAAAGGAAGAAATGCTTCAATATTGCTCATAAATTGTTCATCGAATTCTTTACCAGGCGTTGATGTTAGTCTAAATTCTTCAAATTTCTCAATATATGTATTTAAAAAAGACTCTGATAAGCCTTTATAAATTGTGCGTTCCATTAAAACAGCATTTTTAAGACTTTCTAAGAGAACCTTAGACCATCTACTCGGCTTATCCGGTTCGAGTATGTAATCAGGAGTTTTCCCCAATTCAGGTTTTTTAAACAAAGGCTTATTATAAATAGCCCGAACCAGCATTTGATAATTTTCTAAGTACTTCTGAGTATTTGAAAAATCAATATATTTTCTAGCCTTAAGAAAAGCAGGAAAATATGGTTCATTTTTTTCGTTGTTCCATTCACAGGCTAATGGTATGAATTTTTGTTGTTCAACTTGAGCGTAAACTTCTTGTGAAATAATTTGAGTTTCTGTACCTACTCCCCCTTTAAAACTATCAGCCCTTTCTTGATATAACTTGTCTGAAAAAATTAAAACTTTATTAATCTCAGGATCATTAACAATTCTTTGCATAAAAAAATGCTTGTCTTGACCTTCATGGAAATCCCATTTATCAAGAACTACATCGATTCCATCCCCCCGCAGCCGTTCAGCTATTTCTATAATAAAGGCCTCATATTCTTGTGACGACCAACTATAGGAAATAAAAACTTTTGGATTTTTAAGATCTTCTTCAGTCATATTTAATACCTCAATATTAAAAGTTTGCAGGGACAACTCGAAAAAGACTTTCTATTCTTGAGTTAACCCTATCTCGTAAATCATCAGATAGCTGTATATCTTTTATAAATTCTTGTACTGCCCTAAAGAAATCCTGAGTAAACCGAGGTATGCTAATTAAAATTAAATTACTATCAACATCGGGTTTATAAATATGTTCGCTACCATTATGATAAGAAAAATATTTACATAAACCTTGCTCACTTAATCTTGATTGCACTCCATATCTGTGAACAATTCCGCATCTAGCTCCATAGAAATCAATTCCTTGGTACTGATAAGGTTGATTATTTGCAGTTTTCATATACTTATTAACCCATTCAACGTAATAATCTCGTTTAGTTTCAGTTTCTGATATAGGCATCCCTAAGAATGCCATAGCATCAATAGCTGAGAGAGTTAGTATCACTGAACCTGCGAACAATCGATTATCAACCGATTTCTTTATATCGCCACAAATACTATCCACTATAATGTCTTGATAAATATTATTAGACATATGATTTTTAATCATCCTGCAAAGCAAAACTCCCACCCGCACCAGAGAAAAACCACCGTTGAATTCTTCTCAAACGGTTGGCCTAAAAAATACCTTAATATTTAACACCCGCGTATACATCACCATATTACCCTTCTCATCCTTAGGAATTTATTTGACTTGAAATAACCGGGACCTTTTCACTTAAAACTCAATGTGTCCCGGTTATTTTAAAACATACTATTTACTTATCATAATCCCCGAACTAATCAGCCTATGCTTTATTGCCGAACGGAAGACAACTTAATGGGTTCAAAAATTTTTTAAGTAATCTGAGAAAACAGTTTTTCCCATAGAGCGCTTCGTTTACAAGTCTAGCTACACATGCCTTCTTTATATAGCGGGTAGCTTCGTCACAGTCCGTTTCTTCAAGCAACTGATCGATGGCTTCATTTATTAACCCTGTTCCTTTTCTAGGATATTTCTTCAATTCTAATAACACCAACCGACACATTTCTTTTTCTAATTTCTTCTCAATATTTATTTCCTTATCTAGGGACTGCGCAATTCCCTTTCCTTCATCGGGAATTGCCTTTTCGTATTCTCCAGATTCCTTATAAGCGCGCCACAAATCCTCTGCTTTTGCAAATTCTTTATCCATCCTTAAGATCATATTTTCATTGTTTAAACGGCAATAAATTTCCCTCTTTGCAGCGAACAATTCAGAACAACCTCTTGCATCTCCATCCTTCTTTCTTGTTATTGCAATGGCATGATCATAACACTCTAGCGCCTCTTTATATTGTTGAGTTCTCCATAAAATTCTCGCCTTCCCTTCATATGCATCACAAAGCCAGTCCACATGAGATGAATTCTTAGTTAATTCATTCAAATCATATTGAATAGATTTATCATAATAAGAAAGCGCCTCTTCAGACTTTCCCGCTGCATCTAAATACTCAGCCAGAACCCAGAAATTATCAAAATAAGGATCGATCTTCTCCACTTCTTTATATAAAGCCAGACGTTCGTTGAGGTACTTATTCTTAAGATCATGTTCAAATTCTTTACTAGTATATACAAGTGAAAGCCCATAATACGCATCACAACATGCGGGATTCTTTTCAATAATTGCTTTATAGACTTCCTCAGCCTCGTCGTAACGACTTTTTTGGCTCAAAAGTTCTGCCTGCGCAAGTAAGGAATCAACTTCATTCTTAGAAGCATTGTCTGATTCATTCAATTCTTCTATATCTCCGAATATGTTCTGGGCAGTAGTTCTTATCACATCTGTGGGATCAATTCCATCTGCCAATAACGGCGAACTGGTTAATGTAAGAATTACTTTCAATTCTTCTGTATACTTATCTGGCTCAATTTGCGGTTTAAGCTCCTTTTCTGCTTGGATGAAGTCGTAACAAGTAAACACATTCTTCTTTTGAGAAAAAGTAAGAAGTGTATTTATGTAGTCAGCGCAAAACCCTCCAAATTCGCCTATATTGCTAATCTTTTTCGTTATTTCAAAGTAGGAGAAGATTCTCTTCTCATAGTATGGATCGATCTCACTTATGCTTTTAAAATCATCGCGTCTATTCTCTTGAATCTTCTTGAAGAATTTAGCTACTATTCTTGAGCGTAGTTCCTTATCCAAAGAATTAAAAATCTTATAATCAAAAATGAAGAAATAGAAGAAAGCTAATTCAAAGGAAAGAAAATCTCTGTCAGCTAACGCTAATTTACCAAAGGGATTCGCCAACGCTATTCCTTGCTCTACCATCTGAAATATTTTCTCCGCAAAAAAATCATCCTTTGACATAATTCACCTTTTCTTCATTTACTTACCATAATCAATGTCTAGAAGCACTTTAAAAAACCCCAATCTCTCGTCGGAATTCTTTTTCTAGGGCCGCAAATACCTCAGGAATCTCCTTCTTATATTTCTCATGCGCAAAAACCCATTTTTGATATTTATCTTTTAAATGTGAAGGGTCACCGCGTGCGATCATATCAGAAAAAATAAAGTCCTTGGCAGGTGCTATTAATTCTATAAAAGAACCTTCAATCTTGTCGCTCAAATCTTTCGGAAGCCAAATCTTGTTCTTTTCAAATAATTCATCAAAATCTTTGGTAGCTTTGCCCAATGCTCTTCTTTTTTCATCTTGAGAGATCTCTCCCTCAAATGTAACGATATTGGAGAAATCTTGAGCCTTACGCAAAACCTCTTTAAGACTCGCATAAATATTGCTTATTATTTCAACCTTTCTTTCATGCACGCGGGAGAAAACTATCTGATGCTCGTAAGATCTAAGCTCTAGTGACTTCTTGAATGTTTCAATATCCTTATCTAACAAATGACTGACTAAAGCTTTTGAAAAGAACGCCATAGCTGCTAATAACGTTATAGGTCCACCAAGACTTATAAGAACAATTCCCCATACATCCATCTAGCCTCCTACTTATCATAACAACTGCAAGATTTGTAATTTAAGCGCTATGCGTAGTCTCAATCTTTTCTATCATTACCCTTTCTATGACATTCTTGTCTAAAGTTTTTTCCTGAATTTTCTTATACGAAGCCCAATACATAGATAACGGAAGTATGTTCATTACAGACTTAAGTCCGTGTAAATAACCAACCAAATACATTGCTCCTCTTTTAAATTTATTTGTATTGGAAATATTCTCCCTTATTTTAATGCCGTTAATAAAACATTTCAAATCGGCAAAAACCAATTCTTTGTTCAAATCATGGGCAAAACCATTCCTTATCTTATTAACCTCTCTAATACGCAAAATAATGTCATCAGTACAAATATTAAAAGATTCGATAAGGTCAACCTTAGCAGAGAATCTAAAATTTATAATCTTTTTGGACTTAGGAATTAAACACGTAATTATCTCATCAAGTAGGTTCTCAATATATAGGTGAGTTTTTAAAATGACAGCAATATTGCTGTCATTTGTCTGACAGTACCTCTTAAAGAAATCATCCATGTCTTTCTTGGCATTTGAAGACTTAATCTTTGCCATATCTACAGCTGTATTCATTTCACTTGAATCATTCATAATGTATAAATCTTTCTAATTTATTAAATTTCCCAAATTATCATAATCCCCGTTAGAATAAATTTAACTTTATTAATAATCTTTCGAAAGCTTGTTTCAAGCTCTTTTATTTTCTTATTCTCTACGAAATAACCTTTATAAACTCCGCAATAACCATAAACTCCCCCTGCTCAGAATCAGGAATAGTGATGGGCTTATAAGATGAATTTAACGGATGCAAAATAATTTCTTCATGAACAAATGACTCGTTATCTTCGCTATGGCGCTTCTTGCTTGTATATTTCTTGACGGTATACTTCCCTCCCGTATCTGGATCGGTAATGCTGTTGTGCTGGACTAAAACGATTTTATTGTTACGGCTTCCTACAACTGGCGTGCGAAAAAGGCAGTAGCTTTGATCGGGAATTAACGGCTCCATTGATTTGCCGGTGACCTTGGTGACAAACATATTACGACTTAGACGGCCGGCACCGGTGGCTTTAATCCATCCTTCTATTTGTGCTGAAACACCTTCGCCAAAATTACCGCAAGCGGCGGCCAAGGTGTAGACCGGTAGATATTCGGTATATTTAAGGCTTTCATTAATTTCTTTTTCGATTTGATCGATGAATATTTCGTCAGCCTTTGCCATCCTTGAACGGAAATATTTCTCTACTTCTTTATCTACAAAATAAACGTAACAGCCCTTCATGCCACGGGTCATCAGTACTTTGTAAATATTCCGCACTAAGCGATTGAGTTCTGTGGGATTATTGCTTAAACCTCGTTTGCCCATAGTGTCTTTATAGGCGTCGTAATTTGTATTATAGGTCAGCGTCGCTGTGTTAAAAGTGAGATCAGCACCGACTATTACGCCTACATAGTCAAACTCGAGGCCTTGCGAAGTGTGGATGCAGCCTGCTTGATGGATGCCGCTTTGATCAACGGCCCATGTGGTACCGACCTGACGGGAATTCCAAGGCATGGAAAAATCAAATTGAGGGATTTCTACGTCGGCTACTTCACTATTGGCATTGCCTTCGGTGGCGCTTGTCCATTTCCAGGCATAGCCGGCTAGGACGCGTGCACTGTGTCCGCCCTCATGTTTTGCTTTAATGGCTTCTCTTAATTTATTAGGATCATCAAAGATCTTAAAGTCGTATTCCCCGCTATCCCAGCCATCGAAATTAGCGGTTTGTTTTATTTGGAGGACATCGCTTAACCAATTGATATAGCCCTCGGCGCCGGCACAACGGAATTGGGCGGTTAAGGCGATTTCATAGATTTCGCTTTTGTATTGAGCGGCTAATTTCTTTATTTCACTCACTGACCCTATATCTTCAGGGCGGATGGCTTGATCATCGTCGATAAAAAAGATGGTGGTCTTACTCGCCCGAATAATATCTTCCACCTGGTTCTTGCCTTGGTACATGTAGGCGCCTTGTTTCTTGAGCCGGTGAGCTTCATCGACAATCATTACATCAAATGTATTTGGATCAGCCTTTACAAAGCCGCCTGAGCCTTTAAAAAGGTTCCTTACGCGCACCATTGGATGCTCTTGGGCTAGGCGCTTAACCATTACGTCACGGAAGGATGAATTAGGGGCGATAAAGATGGCATTAAGCTTATCTTTAAGTAATTGACCTAGCAGGTTTACTGAAATAACTGATTTGCCCGTGCCTGGACCACCTTTGATAATTACGACTGACTTTGTGTCGGTGTCTTTAGCAATAGTTCGGGCCATTTCAAAGGCGACTTTCTGCTCATCCAGTAGCACAAATTGTTGATTGCCTTTAAAAAGCTCGGACACATGCTCGATCAGCTTCTTTGTTGGCCTAATCTTTCCCCTGTCGATTGCATAGAGGATATTAGCACCTTTGCCTTTATTGACATATTTGGTAAGGAATTGCTCAAGCTTGGCTTGGTCATCACGGAAGAAAAGCGGGGTTTCGTCAACGATCTTGATGTATTGATGCTCAATCAACGGCTCGGGATTACCTTTAGGATAATTATGCAGGCAGGCACAGGCATAGGCCCTAATGCTACCATCAGCAATGTGCTCGTTAAAATCGGACATAAAATGTTTATAGGACTGGGCTTGGTAGCTGGGATGGGGGCTTTCTTTGATGCTGCCACCTAGGAAGGTGCGCACTAGGCCGTCACTCTTAGTAGCCTCTGCCGATTGCCACTGTTTTAGCTCAATAATAATGAAGTTCTTGTTGCCTTGTGTATCCTCCCCTGCTATCAGGAAATCGATACGGTTGGAGGTTAGCGGGATGATGTATTCGATTAGTACGCCGCAGTCATCGGCTATTCCTGAACGACGCAGGACTCGCCCCATATAGGGTAGTGAATTGGTGTAAGCGCTTAGTTCATTTGGGGGAAGTTTTCGGCCTAGTCTTGATTTGAAAACGGTTTCGAGTATGGGGATGATTTGGTTGGTGTCGGTGATGTTGATGAAGTCTTTGGCGGTGCCTTGGTAGAGGATCATTGGGTAGTATTCTAAACTAAGATTGGGGAAAATAAAATAGGATATTTACGGAACTGAGGATCCTAATTCTGTCACAGGCTGTGGCAGAATTCAACTAGACAGCGCAAAGATCTTTAGGCGGCAACCAGGAAAGCAGCCACTGTTTTTGCTCATCGGATAAGGGGCTTTTGACGCTATGCGGGGATGGCCAGCAGATAAAATTACAGTTTAATTTGTGACCTATTAAGTAGGCGTTGTACAGGTATTCATAGGTCCACCTCACCCACTCGTTACTTTTATAGAATTCTGAAACCCGCTCTTTGCGGCCGGCTTGGGCCAGGGCCTCATTCATCATATTGACATTGTCATCCATGGGATTAAGAACCTCGGAGAATACCTCGAGGGGTTTTAATGGGGCTACCTCTTGTAAAACTTCTTCCACCACCGATAAACCATGGAACGGCATTACTGGAGCTATGGCTACATAGACAGGGATGCCACGCCCGGCGGCATTATAAAGCATTTTAAGCCTTCTGGAAGGCGCTGTGGCTTTTGGCTCTAGGGCACGGGCTAATTTATCATCTAAATACGGCAGTGATGTTCCTAATAATACTTGATCGGGATAACGTTCCAGGATATCAAAATCACGCTCTACTAGGGCTGAACGGGTTTGGATGCGGACGGTATGCCCGGCTTCCAGGACTAGCTTGAGGATTTCGCGGGTTAATTTTAATTTTGATTCAATGGGGCTGTAACAATCGGTTAGGAAGCTTAAGAGGATGTAGCCTTTGCCCCATGGAGTGGCGTTTTTGTTGGGATTAAAAGTTTTTAGCTCATGCTCAAGGCGGGCGATGATGTTTTCTTTAGGAAGAATATACTCCCCCCACTCTCGCTGGCTGCGGCCACCATTGGTGAATTTTACACCGGGCATGGCTGGGCAATAGCAATGCTTGCAACCGTGCTCACAACCCACGTAGGGGTTGATCACCCAGTCACCTAGTTTCTTTTTCCAGAGTTTGGATTCGGAGATGATGGCCATATAATTATTCTAAAACAATTCGCCTTGCCCTTGTTCATCTTTCTTTGAAATTTTTTCCCAGAAATCAGTGCCTCTGGGATCCTTGGATGCAAAGAGCAGGAAATACATTTGAGCGTTTTTTGTATTAGCAACTGATATATCCCTATATTTAACTGTTTTATAACCAAGGTCACTGATCCTTGATTTATAAATCTCAATTACGTCTTTGGGTTCTTTGTTTCTTAAAATGGATATATCGAAATCAGCGCCCATAAAACGTGCCAATTTAGATTCAGCCCCTTGTTTCATGTAATAATCAAAATTTCTTTTAAGATCCATGCCGTATTGAATATTCATTATTAGATCAACACCGGTAGAAAGCTTAGATAAAGCTTTAATGGTTTCAAAATGAATGTCGATGTCCGTCGGGTCAATAAAAGCAAGGCTAAGATGACCCGCTGGTATTTGACTAATGATCTGAGTGATGCAACGGTTAGAATCATCTTGGATGAATTTGATTGATTTTGTCTTAGGAGAATGGTCGCATCTTTTTTGTAACGCTTCCATCAATGCAGTGGTTTCTTCGACAAATATATATTGGCTGAAATCTTGTTGCAGGGCTAATAAAGGCGACCCATCGACCTCATGCCCTGCTGGTTCAATCAAGCATCGCCCGGGACCGGCAAACAGATCAAGAAAGGTAAGTCGCCCTTGCCATTTATGCTTCATACCTATAGTAAATATTTTGGCATATTCTTCTAAGAAATAGTGCTTACGTTTGATCCAAATGCCACTTGAGCGAACAGGTAATCCGTCGATATTAGAGATTAATGCTTCTTTGGTCATGAGTTCCCCCTTTATTGGTACGTTAATAACTCTTTGTGCCTCGGGGGAAAGGCATTTGTATGGATATATTAAGACGGTTTGGGGGAAACCGATTGGTTTATTTATAGCATAAAACTATTTAAAATAAAATAGCTTATTTTGCAGAGCTAACTTCCCACCCGCACCAGAGAAAAACCACCGTTGCCTTCATCACAAACGGTTGGCCTAAAATCCTCACTTCCTTAGCGACTCCCACTTGGCTTTTACCCCTGGCCCGGTGGGTGGATATTTCTTGAATTCGGGGGTTTGTTCCATGCGTGCTGAAAAATAATTGGGACGCATTACCTTTTACTCATTTTCTTTAGTAATAATAGAATTAAAATCCCTGAAATTGGGGCAAGTAGCGATATGCTAAAATAAACAAGGCTTTTTTGCCACTTTGGACCTGTAAGCTCTTTTATAAAACCATAGACAAGTAAAAAAGATAACGGAATAAAGAAAACATTAAAAATAAATTCACTCTTTTTGTACAAATAGACTATGCGAGTTAGTTCAACATCATTAAACTTTTTATAAGCATCATTTTTGATTAAGATTTCTTTTATACGATTCATTTTGAGGATTTGATTAGGTTTTATTCCAGACAAAATCTCTGGGAAATGATCAATTGTATAATTAATTAACTTTTCTCCTCTTTTCCCATATATATACATCACAACCATAAACAAGATTATTAATACATAAGCAATATAATCATATGGACTCTCAATTGTCATATATCGTACCTACGATTTCTAGTTATCATAACCACCGTTAAAATAATTTTAAACTTATTTAACTTAAAAACTACTGCGAAGCAAAACCCCCATTGCACCAGAGAAAAACCACCGCTGCCTTCATCTATTGGGTTGGCAGAAAAAGGATTGCTTCGTCACTTCGTTCCTCGCAATGACACAAAGGAATCAACCGCTTGGCCTAACTGACAAAACTGACAATCATCCCCTGACTCGGGTATAGGGCCCATTGCAATAGACAAAATAGCCTGTTTCATTGACCTTAAAGCCGTTCTTGCGAAACAGCCATTGATAGATTTTCTTTGAGCTTGGCTCGTAGATATTGCGTGATCTTTGGGGGGTGTAGAATTTTGGCATTAAGAATTATAATGATGCATGTATTAGTAGTATATGCGTAAATATATGTATATCAAATATTTATGAAATATTCAAATACTAATTAATTACTGCCTGAAAATTCATTATTAGGTCTATATACAAAGGATTTGCCATGCTTGCCCTTGCTTAAAATTTTCTTAAGATGTAAATCTTCTAAATCACGGCGGGCTGTTTCATAAACAACCTTAAACCAGTCTTGGTATTTTTTAATGGTAATTACCCTCTGATCCATAACGAAAAATTTCTTTACGAATTTCTGTTGGCGCTGATTAAGCAGGATCCCTTCTTGATTCAAGCGGTCTATAACAAATTCTTTTTGATAATGATGAACGATCCTGGCTTTAACCAAATGAATGGATTCCAAAATGGTTTGGGCCATATAAAGAAGAAAATAGGTAAAGTCGCCTTCATGGATCTCTGAATCCCTGATGGCTTTATAATATCTGCCTTTAGCTTTCTGGACAGCGGCTGAAATTGAGAAATATTTAAAGAATTCATATTCGTTCTTGATCAAATCAAAATAAAAAAGAGCGCGCCCTGTGCGGCCATTGCCGTCAAAGAATGGATGTATATGAACAAAATAAAGATGCACAAACGAAGCTTTAATAATTGGATGAATAAAACCGCCTTCATTTTTTTGATTAACCCATGCAATCATCTTTTCCATGGCCGGCAAAACCTTGTCAGCATCGGGCGGGGTGTAAATAATCCTTCCCCCCTTGTCTTTAATATAAACCAAATCATTGCGAAAACGACCGCTATAGGCAGCATCATCTTTATCCAAGGTGTCTTTTGTAACGATCCGTTGTAGTTCAAGAATTAAATCAATGCTTAACTCCTGGTGCTTTTCCTTTAGGATAAATTGCATGGCATGATAGTTGTTAAGAACCATCTGGTCATGAATATTCTTAGGGGGCTCCTTCTTGTCCACCATTTCTTTAAGGCGCTTTACTGTTGAGAATGCGCCTTCAATGGCGCTTGAAAAAACAGCCTCCTCCATTAAGGATTCTTTGACCATTTCCAATTCGATTTCTTTCTTAACTAAAGAATAGATGGAATCTCTTCCTAAAGAATCGATCTCATGAAGTTCTTTATGTAATTGGGAAGTCAGGATATACCAAAAAGGATTGCCCTCTTGGTCATTAAAAGGCATTGTTTCGCGCTTTTGCTTACGCTGGGATTGGACGCTGCCCCAGGCCTCTTCTAGGGAAATAGATTGAGGGATCCTGTAGGCTATTTCTTCCTTTGTAAGGTATTTGTCCACAACAAAGCTATTAAGTTCATATTTATTAGTATTCATATCGTAAGTTGCTTTAGATTAATAATTTATGACAGTATTAACTACTAATATAATACTATATAATTGACGATTGTCAATAGAATGCCGCAATAAACCCTAAATCTGAATGATTCCCCCTTGGAAAGGTTTGAGTCTTTTGATTTATTGCGCTTTGGGGGAAACCGATCTTACCGCCCGCACCAGAGAAAAACAACCGTTGGGTTCATCTAAAACGGTTGGCCTAAGAACCTATCTATTCACCATATTACCCTTCTCATCCTTAGGAATTTATTTGACTTGAATTAGGTATATTATAGGGTGATGGCTGACAATTTTCCACTAATAAAGGCTATGGGGATTGTATAGGCCTACGGGCATCTGGATATGATGGGTTGGGGCTTTGGGGGGACTTTAAAACCTCTCATGTTAATTTAAATTTATGCTTAGAAAGATACGTTTCTAAAGCCGTAATAATGACATTATTAAGACTTGTTTTCTTTTTCTGGGCATAAATGTAGGCTTGCCTGTGAAGATCGGGGCCGGTTCTTACATTAAAAGATCCTTTAAATGGTTTATCCGGAACCTTATTCTTAGCTATGCACGTTTCAAGGTAGTCATCCACCCCTTCCTCAAAAGCTTTTCTGATTGAGTTTACATCATGGCCCTCATAACTGACTAAACCTTTAATATGCTCAATCTTTCCATAAAAACAACGGTCTTCATCGCTGTAATGAACCGAGCCTAGATATCCTTTATATTCCATCATGTCCTTCATATTAATTGCTCCTCTTTTAGCGTTTCATAAATCTGACCAATCTGATACTTCTTTAAGATCTTTCTTGGATGCGGCTCATGCAAAATGATTGGTTGGCGCTCATCATGGATGAACTTTCTCCTGGAACCGCTGCCGGTTATCTCTTCATAGCCAAAATACCTTAAAAGCCTTACCAATTCTGCCCAAGAAAAGTCTTTGGGCTTGGCTGTAAATCGAGCAATTAGTTTCTCTATAGTGCTCATAGTAAGTATACCACCTTTCACCTCAAATGCAACTATTTGTAGTTGCAGTTATTTTTTAGACAAAAAGACACCTTTTTACCTTATAACTGATTTTATATGCATTAGTCCTCCCGATTTGGTGGGTTGTTACTTTTGCCTCGGGGGGAAGGCGTATTGTTTAAATATATTAAACGCGGTTTGGGGGACCTGCCTACCGGCAGGTAGGAACCGATGTTTTTATTATATGTGATTTTCCTGGATAAACAACTGAAAAAGTTCTCCTCCGTGTTAAAATAAACTTATGAGCTTAAACGATCACGATCAGTTCTTCTGCCCCTACTGCGGCCAAACCAATGAGCTTTTTGTGGATATTTCAGGTGGTTCTAACCAAGAATCTATAGTGGATTGTGAGGTTTGTTGTGCGCCGATCATTCTTCGGGTCAGGATTGCTGGCGGTGAGGTGGTGTCGGTGGACGCTCGTAGGGAGAATGAGTAATTAGAGCTTAAAGCTTATTGTATTTTGTATGCCTACCCTTTGCTTTATGCACAGGGTATTTGATGGCATTTTTGATCATTTTTTTATCTATGGCTTTGGGTAGGTCTATTTTTAAGTTATCGGCAAGTTCGAATAAATAAACCGCTACGTCAGCTAATTCATCGGCAAGCTCATCCTTGCATTCTTTGCCGTGCTCTTCGACTTCTTGGGGGGATTTCCATTGGAAGTGTTCTAGGACTTCGGTGGCTTCTAATACTAACGATAGGGCTACGTCTTTGTGGTTGTGGAATTGCTTCCAGTCACGGGCGTCGCGGAATTTTCTAATCTTTTCGGTTAGCTGTTTTATTTCGGACATTTGGTACATTCTAAACTAAGAATGAGGAAAATAAAATAGGTTATTTGCGGAGCGAACTCCAATGATTAATATATTTCAGTATGCCTGTATTTATCTTTAATTTCTTCTTCAAAATATGTATCTATTGAATGAGCCCTCATCAAGCGGGCGTGGATGATTTTGGGAACACCTTGATAGATGTATTTTTCTGTTGATACAAAGTTGACATGCAATCGCTTGCTTCCTGATTCGTATCCAATTAAATCAATCAATGTTGAACCTACATTAACCATTTCGAGCATTAGCTTTAGCCTCCTTCACAGGAAGAGGCTTGCACTTTGTCCATTCTGCCTGAACCTTCGTCGTCGGCTTCTCCATTTTTCCACGGTTATGGATAATAAGACCATCAAGGAAACGTCGTAGAAGCTGATCCCCGCAGGCCATATAGTTTGGATGATCTTCTTTGCGGAAAATAGCGGATAGTTCTGAGGGCGTGGCTTCAAATTCGGCTAATTTTAGAATATCAATGATGTCGGTATCCTTAAGCGTAAGCGCCACTCGTAGCTTTTTCATGATGTCATTATTAGTTAACATTTATTTACTCCAATAAAATTGTTGGGCCTTACCTTAATTCTTGGGGCTGGAAATATTCATCGCTTTATAGACAACAACTTGCGGCTGTTGAGGCCTATAGGCTTTTTTCTCCTCTAGATGACTACGCAAGACTGTCAACTTGGCTAAACCTCTTTCATTACCCTTTTCTAAATCAAAAAGCACGGTATGATCTTCAATGCGTACGCCAACCACCGTATAAAGTTGGCCATCATCTTTAAGAACAACCTTATCCCCTACAGCGTATTCAGCCATGACACTATCTTCCTTTTAAACGATTCGTTTAAAAACCTAAGCATACTCGCTTACCATTTTCTTAACATCTAACGCCTGCGTGTACATCACCATATTGCCCTTCTCATCCTTTGGCCATTGGTCGCGCGGGCGATCGGCATATATCTCAATACCATTGCCATCAGGATCGCTCAAATACACCGCTTCACTGACCCCATGATCTGCGGCACCTTCAATAGGCCAATCATGGGCTATTAAACATTCAACGGTCTTGGCTAATGCGCGACGGTCTGGCATTAGGATGGCAAAATGGTATAAACCGGTTGTCCCTGCTACCGGAGGCTTGCCGCCTTTACTTTCCCAGGTATTGAGGCCTATATGGTGGTGATAGCCTCCGGCTGACAGGAAGGCTGCGCTATTGCCCAGACGGGTGGTGATTTCAAAGCCTAATACTTCGGTATAAAATGCGATGGCGCGCTCTAGGTCGCTTACTTTTAAATGGATGTGGCCTATTGAGGCTTGAGGATGAATTGGTTGGGTCATAGGAACATGGTTAGATTACTGCTTTTGAGAGGGCATTTCAAGGGATTTTAGGGGTTGAGGATCGTTTTGTTGGCGTCAACAAAATGATCGTGCTTATAAAAACTTGACATGGAGAAACTAAATGATATATTCTTATTGTATCACGATGAGAGGTCAATCAAAGGGTTCCGTCCCGCGGCTATGCCTCTCTTTTTTATTGCCCTTGAATCCCACATATCACGGTAGATAAACACATATTCTGCGGTGGCTTTTTGATCAATGGCATAATAATACCGACAAAGCCTCCTAAAGAGCTCAACCATATTTTTATCAAAGCAAAAATCAAGCATCCCATCAAGGGTACGTTCTATCCGGCGTTTCTCTCTGCAATTAGAATCAATAATCTTGTTCAGTTCTCGATCATATTCAATTATAGCTCTTTGAACGATCGATTGAACGTTCTTTGCCATTTCCATTATTTCCTTATTGAGTTTTAAGGTAGTCATCCACACCCTCCTCAAAGGCTATCATTTCCACTTATACAATTTTTTTCCTTCAAAACCACAGCCAATAGCCTGATGTTTATACCATCCTTCCCTGCACCAGGTCTCTCTTTTACAAGCAGGGCACTCATCAACTTGAAAAGCTTTACATTGAGGGCAGATTGTCAGCCGGTACATATCTTCCATAATTGTATATAGCTTGCCTTCACATTCTTTCTTTTTTCGGGCTATCAACTCTTCATCAAGCGGCAATTCCACGTTACAAAAAGGACAACAAAAACCCTTATAAATATATTCTCTTTTAGCGCGTTTCTTTTTCCTTTTAAAAATATGTTCACGCAGATCAAAATCTTTTAATTTTAATCCTTGTTCAGAATGCTCTGGCTTTCCCCAATTGCCTTTAATAAATTGTTTTATCTTATTATTAATAAGTGTCATTTTCAGATCCTTTGTAGCTATAAACTAGATTAAACTAATTTTGCTCAAAATTAATCTGACATTTATCTGTAGCGACAGAATTAAGCCATTTGGGTTTTTTGGTGGATTCTAGCCACCGCTCAATCTCCTTTTGGATTTCTTCCGCCTTTTTCTTAGATTTTTTGCTTAGTAATAATTTCTTAGAATCATTTTCTTTCATAAGGAGGCCCTCCTTCGAATCGACCAGTTTGTCTATTTTCTAAACCCCTCGAATTCGATGGGTTTAAAATCCGCGCTTTATTGCTTTAACTTCTTATTCTCAGGCTTGGATAAGTAATTTTTAGTTGTTACGATCGGACGACCTAATTTCTTCTCCAACTGCTTACGGGCGCCGCCAGCAATATCCCCGCCAATTATTGCGTCTTCCTTTAGCTTTCCTACGCCTTGGGAGTCTTCATTGCGATGGATTTCAGTGGTAGAGCGTTCGCCTAGCATGGTGAAAATGAGTTCAAAGTCATCCATATGATCCCGCAGGTTCTCACGTTTTAGGCCTTTTAATTGCTTGTATTCGCTTGGGGTGACACCAAAGGTGGCTTTGGATATTTCGGCTGTCAGGACTTCATAATCTTTATCCTCTTTGGCACCCCGTTGTTTCCACTCATCAGTTAGCTCTTCGCGAATGACAATGCCCCGCATACGCTTTTCGATCCAGTCATCGCTATAGCCTTTAAGCTTATAGATCATGCGCATGCGTTGAGCGGCTAATTCGGGGTTTTCTATCTCTTGGACGCGCTCAAAGCCTACCTTGGCTAGCCAGCGCTTAAAGGGTTCGGCTTTGGGGGATGGAATAGATTGGATAATACGAAAAAGACTCTCTGTATTAGCACAATTTAATTTCTGTGTCCCTCCTTCAGTAGATACTAAAAGGGGGGTGACAAATTGTCCCCACCCTTTTGCCAACTGTTCATCTCTAATACGCATCTTTCTTATGTAATCTTTAACATTGGGAGTATCTGTTAATACTTCGACAACATCATTAATTACAAACCACCACTCATTGTTGTAAATGGCTTTTCTGATTTGTTTACCCTTAAAAACAGCTATTTTGGTTAATATGTTTTGATCTGACATACACCCTCCTTCCATAGAAACACTAGCTTCAGCTTCTTTATTATATATTTGAGATTGTTTCAATGGCCACACCCTGTACTTGGAAATCTTTGGTCAATACAATGGGTTGATGTTGTTTATTTGTTGACCTTGGTTTTAATACAACCATCTTCCCCGCCGTATGAAATTCTTTAATAGTCGCTTCTTCATCAATTAAAGCCACAACTATATCGCCGTCTTTAGCGGTTGTCTGTTGGCGGACTAAAACCAAATCGCCATCAAGGATTCCCTTTTGGTCCATGGAGTCGCCCTTGGCTTTTAGTAAGAAATACCGATATGGCGGGCGGGCTAATTTTGTGCTGACTAAGATTTGTGCCTGCACATTTTCTTCGGCCAGTATTGGAGCGCCACAAGCAACCATTCCAACTAACGGGACATTTACTGTTTGGGCGCGAGTGGTGTCGTCACCTAAGCTCTTAATAAATTGGAGATTACCATCATCTTTGCGACGTAAGACACCCCTTTTAATTAATTTATCAATAATGAGAGAAGCGGAACGAGGGGAACGATAGCCAAGCGATGTCATGAGTTCACGCATGGAAGGAATACGGCCAACCTGCATAAGGGAATTGCGTATTTCGCGGATGGCTTCTAATTCTTTGTTGCTTACTGTCTTCACGTGCATGTATACAGTATTATACACTTACGGCATTTTGTCAATGCTATTTTTTAAACTTTGAAGGCTTAGGCTGAGTTAAATACGAAACAACAATTAAAACTATAAAGCTTAACGGTATCGAAATAATAGCTGGGTTATTTAATTGGATCGGTGCCTGTACACCTGTCAAATGATAGACATTATTATAGGTCTCCTGTGACAGCAGAATCATGCCCAGCGCTGATATTAAACCTACCCAAATAGACGCAACAATTCCGCTAGCTGTCGTCTTCTTCCAAAACAACAACATCAAGATTGACGGAAGATTGGCCGATGCGGCAATCGCGAAAGCCCATCCGACAAGATAGGAAACATTCATTCCTTTAAAAAGCACACCTAAAATCATCGCGATACACCCCACCCCAATAGCAGCGATCTTCCCCACTGAAACCTTTTTCGTATCTGATAATTTCTTGCCCATAAACCGGTCCATAATATCATGAGCCACCGCTCCCGAAGCTGCAATAATCAAGCCACTGACAGTTCCTAGGACTGTTGCAAAGGCTAGCGCGGATATGCATGCAAAAATCACCACCCCAAAGGATTTCGCCAGTAAAGGAGCGGACATATTATCGTTAGTTAAATCAAGCACCCCATTAACCATTGCCCCTAAGCCCATGTAAAGGGTCAAAATATAAAATAAACCAATGGTGACTATCGCAACGATGGTTGATTTTCTTGCACAAGCCGGGCTTGGCACCGTGTAATAGCGAATCAGGATATGCGGTAATGCCGCTGTCCCAAAGAAAAGCGCTAACATCAATGACACAAAATCCCATTTATCCTTAGTGGTTGCACCTTTAGCTGAATCCACCTTAAACTTTAAACCTGGTTTTAAAATATCTTTTCCAAGTGTTGGATTTTGATGATAGACAGTTATTTTAGTCCCCTCATCTAGCAAGGTCTCCTTGCTCCAGCGGACAACAACCCCTTCTTTAATCTTCTTGATCAATGAAAAAATATCGAGTGAACCCGTTTGCTGGTGAGGGCCATTTCCTTTAACCTCACTCATATGCCCCACTTGATAAAATTTCCCAACATAAAGAGTCTCTTCTAGGACGGATTGCTTTTCATTGAATTTCCAAATAGAGATATCGTTGTCTTTTCTCAAACGTACAAAATGCAATATATCCGTTCCCTTTTCAATCTTCCATTGGCGCATAACAATATACGAAGCATCGTCCAGCTTAATCCCATCAGGAGTAAGCCCACTTACTTTTAAAGTCATCAATTGATGATAAGGAAGCTCCCCTCCTTGATCAGGGCTGGTTGAAATCCCTCGAGCTAAGACTAAAAATACTAAGATAAGCGAGAAGACGATCAATAAGGTTCCCTTTAGAAACTGCACATAGGTCGTTGATGTCATTCCGGCGGTAGTAACAATAATAATAACGATCGACCCCACCATCACAACCCCCACCCAATGCGGCCACCCTAATAACGGTGTCACCAATGCCCCTGCACCAACCATCTGTGGAATAAGATAAAATAGGGAAACCAGAAGCGTGCTAATCGCTGCAGTAATCTGAATACCCTTAGAATTAAATGTTGAATCAAGGGCATCAGCAAAGGTATACTTGCCTAAGCGTTTCATGGGTTCAGCAACCACAAATAGCGCGACAATCCATCCTGCCAGATAGCCAATGGAATACAAGAATCCATCATAACCCCAAAAAGCAATCATCCCACAAATACCCAGGAACGACGCAGCAGAAAGATAGTCTCCCGCAAAAGCGATCCCGTTAACGATCCAGTGAATCGATCCACCTGCGGCATAAAAGGAGGATGCTGATTTAGTGAGGCGAGCAAAATGATATGAGATTATTAAAACAGCTGAAACAAAGATAAAGAAAATAATAATCGCCCATGGCGAAGCGATATAATTCATGAAGAGAGATCCTTATCTTTAAATATTTCTTCCGCTTTATTGCAAATATGATTGTAAGCTAGCGCTAACAACAAGGCAAAGAAGATTAACCCAAAACCATAGACAATCGCTACATTAAGGCTCCCCACATCAACACCCATCAACTCCGGGAAGAAAACATTAATGCATATAAATCCAGCATAGACGATTGAATAAATAAAAAAGAACCATTTTCCGACTAAGATCTTTAAATCTAATGAGGCATCCTTCCCCCATTTTGTCTCTGCTTTGTGCATACTAAATCCTTTAAAATAATTAGAATACGTTAATCTTTATTTGCGAAAAAAATAAAACAAAAGACTTAATAGAGCACTCAGCAATAAACAAGTTGTTAATGGAAAATAGAAGGAGCTGTTCTGGTTCTTTAAATAAATATCTCCTGGGAGTCGGCCTAGGGGAAGGCCTGTCTTTTGAATAAGAAAGACTACGCCCGCTAGAATAATAAGGGAAATACCTGCAACGAGTAGAATTTTAACTGGGTTCATATCCTAGAGCTTATTATATTTTGTATGCCTGCCCTTTATGTTGTTCGACCTTGGGCGATATTTAATTCCGTCCCGCAGGATACCTTTTGGTCTGTATAACGTAGGCGTTTGCCTGGAACTAATTCTAGGCATTTCCCCCAAACAGAATGGCTGGCACTGGTCGTAAAATTGGTGAAGGACATTTTGTAGGCCCCACTATAAGACTTTATTTTTTCTTAACGATAGTTTTCTTTTTTATAACAACCTTCTTTGCGGCTACTTTTTTCTTAACAGCAGGCTTTTTTGTTTCTATTGGCCGTGTGATGGCAATTGGATCTGGCGCCACTTCCTTAGGCTTATCTTCCTGGCCTATCCGTGATAAGGAAATAACCTTACGGCGGGAAAAACAATCTTTACAATAAACAGGCCTGTCTCCGCTTGGCTTAAAAGGAATTGAGCATTCTTTTTTACAATCAGCACAAATGGCGGTATACATCGGCCTGGTTTTTGATGGTGCCGGCGGCGCTGGTGGTAGAGTTGGTTTAACGGTAATAGTTTGAGGTGCTGAACGCTCAAGTAAACTATCTATCTTCTTATCAAGCGCAATAAGCCTCGATTGAATGGTGCTGATAACGCCCAATAGATCTAATTCTTGTTTTGCAGGTTTTTTCATTGCTTGGATTCCTTTACTGTTAATTTTGAATTAGTGACTCCTGCATAAAAGACAACAATCACCGCCGGCACATCGCCATCGTTCTTACCGTAATGCCAGGCATTAACCACCTCTACAAGTACTTCCCCTGCCTTTAATTGCATGGTCTCTCCGGTTTTCTTGACAACAGTAAGCTCTCCCTCGACTAAGATGCCGGCATTAATAACGGGATGCTGATGCATAGGCAATCTTTCGTGCGGCGGAATGGTTATGCGCAGGATGGTAATCTCTGGCTTGCCTCGTGGGTACCTGGGTAGGGCATTGCCATCCCAGCTAGCACCTGTCTTAATTAAGGTCTCAACCTTAACTGTTTGGGCTTCTTGGGCCCCTACAGGCGTAAGGCTTAAAGTTAATAAACAAAGGGCGATGTAGTATTTCAATTTTATTCACCAATTATTTTAATTAGCACACGCTTTTTGCGTTTACCGTCAAACTCACCATAAAAGATTTGTTCCCAGGGGCCAAAGTCCAGCTTGCCCTTGGTAATAGCCACTACCACCTCACGCCCCATGATTTGACGCTTTAAATGCGCATCGGCATTGTCTTCGCCCGTGTCATTATGACGGTATTGATTAACTGGCTCATGCGGGGCTAATTTCTCTAGCCATTTGTCGTAATCATGCAAAAGCCCACCTTCATCATCATTAATATAGACGCTGGCGGAAATATGCATGGCATTAACGAGGCACAAACCTTCCTTGATACCGCTTTCATCGATCGCCTCTTGAACCTGGTCGGTGATATTAATATAGGCGCGACGGGTTTGCGTGTTAAAGCAAAGCTCCTTACGGAAGTTTTTCATTTAAGCGCCTGCCCTATCCTTTGGCTTTAAATAGCAATAAAGATTCTCGACCTTTTGCCTGGCCCAGGGGGTTTTACGCAGGAAGGTTAGGCTGGATTTAATGCTTGGGTTTATGGCAAAACAGTTAATTTTAATGCGTTCATTCAAACCTTCCCAGCCATGCACCTTTAACAAACAGTTTAAGATGGTTTCAAGGTTAACACCATGCAGCGGATCTGTATTCTTTGGTTTTTGTTCGTCTGTCATTATGCCTTTGATCGTTAAATTTAATATGTCCCAATTAAAATTGTATTGGAACATTCTAAACTAAGATCGGCAAAAATAAAATAGGATATTTATGACAGGTTAGGCCAATAAAAAAGATAAGAAAGGCTCATAAAGATTAAGAAACCATTGCCGATGCGTTGCGATCTCTTAATGCTATTTCAATTTGTTTTAACAGAAGGCTGCTGCTAATTGGCTTTAATAAATAATTTTCTGCCCCGTATTCATAAGAATCAAGAATTAAGCGAGGAGCATCCAACATGGTTAGAAAAATAACTGGAATATCTTTAGTAGAATCATCTTCCTTAAGGCGGCGACAAATTTCAACACCTTGAATGTCAGGTAAATTAACATCAAGAATAATCAAATCAGGCTTATGACGAAAGGCTAATTCCAACCCCATCAATCCCTTATTTGCTTTTAACACATTAAAACCACCCTTAATGGCCGTGTCACTTACCAAATTTAAATCATCAACATTATCATCAACCACCAAAACAATGGAATTCTCTCTTCGCGCAGAAGAAAATAATTTAAACAGCTTTTGAAAAAACATAACCAACTCCTTTTTATAATAAATAATGAAATAAATTAGTTTGTGATATTAACTAGGCGTTTGAGTTATGTCAAACAAAATGCAGAAATAAAAACAAAATATTCTATATTCTAGAAATTATCCGGCAGATATCTTTGTAATACTGCCATAGATTGGCAAGAGAAACGCAAACGCAATGAGCACCAAGAATAATCCGCCCATGCCCAACAAAAAAGGTTGTATTAAACAAATAATTTGATCAATCTTAACTTGAGTACGTTGTTGAAAATAAGAGGTCAAATTCTCACAGTAGGCAGGGATTTTTGCAGCTTCTTCGCCGCGCCGTAAGGTATGAACAATAACGGGCGGGAAAAACTCATCTGCATTAATAGCTTCCCAGAAAGATGAACCTCCCAACATGCGATCACGGCAGGAAATAAATCTTCGACTGATAAGAGTAGACATGCATACTTCTAAATCTGCCAACGCCTTTAATAAGGGTACCCCGCTTTTAAGCAACACCGATAAATTTAAGAAATAAAATGATAATGCAGACTCTTTTAAAATAACTCCAATCAAAGGCAACTTATAAGTAAAAAATTCCAACTCATCACGACGCTCCTTGCAATAATGATATAGGCTAAAACCTCCGGCAATGAGCAATACCACCCACACCCCCCAGGTTTTCTGCAATAACGCGCTAATTAACAGCACAAAACGGGTGGCTGGATTTTCCATCGCTTCCGGCGGCAGCAGCGCTTGCAACTTAGGCACCACATTAAGCGATACAAACAACATCACTGCCACCAATAACACAAAAACCATAAGTGGATAAACCGTGGCATTGATTATCTTATTTTTAACTTCCCCCTGCCGTTTAAAATAGTCGCCCAAGACCGCCACTGTTTCTTTTAATTTGCCGCTGCTCTCCCCCGCATAAATCGTGCTATGCACAATCCAGGGCATACTCCTTGAAAAAGCCAAGGCCTTACTTAACGACTCGCCTTGGGACACCGCCTCTTGAGTTTTAAGTAAGATGGGCTTGAGCACCGGATGTAAGGTAGTTTCTGCTAAAGCAGCAATAATTTGGTTTAAAGTCATCCCGGTGGTAAACATATTATGAAAATCACCGAAAAATCCCGCTAAAACCTCGCTGCTGATGCTGCGCCCATTAAAAATTTGCTTAAAAAAACCTAAATAATCCGCCTTCAAGGCGATTAATTCCCATTGATGCTCCCCAATAAATTCCAGGGCCTGCGCTTTTTGCCCTTCATAAGCGCCGCTGATCTCTTCACCTGTCCTGCTTAATACTTGATAGGTCCAAATCATTAGCCGAGTACTCTCATAATTTCATCCAAACTGGTCATGCCTTCATTAATCAAACGCTGCCCATCATCGGTAAAGCTGATATAACCCGAATGCATCCCTGTTTGCTCCTGTAATAAATCCCATTGACCTTTGATAATGGCATTCTTAATCGCATCATCGATGGTAATAATTTCCGCCACCATTGTCCGGCCTGCAAAACCTTTCACACAATCGTCACAACCTACGGGTTCATAAACATCTTGCTCATCCTTCGATAAATATTTACGCAAATAAGACTTCACCGCTTCCTTCTTAACAGTCCTTAACGATTTGCAGTGTGGACATAACTTACGTACCAATCGCTGAGCCATGATCATGGTGAGGCAATGGGCGATATAATGCGCTTGAACCCCCAAGTCATTAAGCCTTAACAGCGCGTCCAAGGCACGAGTCGTATGTAAGGTTGCAAAAACCTTGTGGCCAGTCATGGCCGCACGCATGGCTTCCTGGGCGGTTTCTGCATCACGGATCTCACCGATGAGCATAATATCCGGGTCATGCCGTAAGAAAGCCCGCACCGATTCACTAAAACCAATGCCGCGCGCTTCCTGAACCTGCAGCTGTGTTGTTAACGGCAATCGCACCTCAACAGGATCTTCAACCGTGACAATCTTACGGCTGATGGATTTTAAATAATTAAGCATGGCATATAAACTAGTTGTCTTGCCGCAACCGGTTGGGCCCACAATTAAAGAGACCCCATCAGGCCGGATTAAATTAGCCTCTATCAAATCCCAATGCCTATCCCCATACCCTAGATCAGTCAAACTCATCGCCGCCTTATCTTTATCTAACAAACGCAACACTAAGGCAGAACCCTGCACGCTGGGGACATGGGAAACACGTATGTCTAATTCACGATTCAAACAATATTGCGTGAACCGCGCGTCATGAAAATGATGAAAATCACTGATTGTCACTTCAGCCTTATTGAAAATAATATTAACTAAGCGTGGCAATAAAATGAGTTTTAACGAATCAACAAAGACCAAGATACCATCCACGCGAAAACGGATCTCTACTGCCTTAGATGATGGCTCAATATGAATATCGCTGGCCCTGGCTAATAACGCTTGGCGGATTAATTCTTCAAACCAAATTAACAACTGATCCTTACTTTCAAATTGTTGCGGGGCAGCGGCTTGGCTTGGCGTATGTTGACCCAAGGCATGACGCACGGCGCTTTCTACACCCAAATAAAAATGTATCTGGGAACCGGCTTTAAGAGCAATCCGGTCGGTAGTTGCCGTATCATCCGTGCGGGTCAATATCACCGATGGCCGGCCTTCGCTTTTTAAGGGGAAAATACCCTTTTCTATTAAAAACGCCCAACCCAATTGCCCTGCCAAATCTTGATCTAAGACGTATTCGCCTGTAAATAATTCCCAGCCGATCTGATACGCCAAGGCTCTAGCCACATCTAGCTCACCGACAAAATTATAATGCTTCAACACCTGGCCTAAACGTGAACCGCCATTACTCTTTTGTACCTTTAAACAAAAAGATAATTGTTCCTGACTTAAAAGACCCTGATCAATTAAATAGGTACCAATAGGCTGAGTATTCATCAATTTAACCTTAATTGTTCTTCCTTACCTTCTGGATAAATAAGCGTAAGACCTTCATCATTAATGATTCCTACCTTGCCATCAGCAACAGCGTCCCCTTCACGAACAATGACTCCAGCTCCATTAACCTCAATCACCGCTTCTTTAAAATCACCACTAACAGTTAAAGAGATTAATCGCTTTGACACCGACGCTTGATCTAAAGGCGATGACGCAGGTGCTACAAAAGCCCCAGATTTATTTAATTCAGCCATCTTTACCTGCACTTCCCGCTGCTTTAATTCAATATTGGCTTTTTCTAAATCCAGACTTAATAATTTAATCGCCTTAATACGACCCTCTTCTTGATGCATATAATCATCCATCTCAACCAAGGATTGAGGCTTCTGTGGCAGCGCTGGCATTGACGGTGGAATTACGGGTGGATTATCAACCACCTCTTCTTCTGTTTTCGATACAATAACTTCTGGATCCCCTAACAAACTCAACTCGTCTGCCCAACCTGGCCCAACCTGAAGAAATAATATCAATAGACAAATCAATAGCATCACACCCTCCTTGGGCTGCCAAATAAATCAACAGCCATTTCAATGTTTTTGTCAAAAGCATCTATTTTCTTAATCTCGATGGGTAAGGTCTTTTGTAAATCGCCTAAGGTCTTTAAAATCTTGATATACCCCTCCGGCGCGCTTACATCGCTAAAGGACACCTTGAGCGATAAGGCATCCACCCCTACAAAACGTGACGGCATAAGTGCCTGGGCTACTTGCGCAGAATCCTTAGCATTAGATAACTCAATCATGAATTTAGCATCAGCCAAATGGGCCGAGGCACGCATTGTTTCGTATAAATGCTGGTAAGAAGATTCAATGCCCTTTAACGGGGTAAGCGGCAGATCGCTTATTTCTTCTACCTTCAGCTTAGTCACCACTATTTGCCGGCTTAAATCCTGTAAATCATGACTGCGTGTTTGCCCGTTTTGCCATAAACCAAAAGCCAAATACAAACACACACACAAACTTCCTACACCCATCCACACAAAAGATAAATTCATTTTCCCACCTCCCCTGTAATATCAAGTGTGATCACCTGCCCAAGCACCTTTTCAACCATGGCTGCTTCTAATTTGGCCTGTTGAAATAACCCTGTTAAACGAAAAGTTTTTGCCATCACCATGGGTGATGCAGGATATACAGCCCCCTTAAACACCCATTTACCTGGGGACATGGCTAAAATATGCCAATCTTTAACTCGATAGCCAAAAGGAACTCGCCGGTAAAACTCATAATACAAACTTGAAAAATCAATGTCCCCGCCTTTGCGTAATAGTGCCGTAATCTTTTGAGCATGCATCTGCTTTAATTTAATCTGCAAATCTTCCATGTAAGCCTCTGCCTTATGAAATTCTTGTGATTGATGTTGATTATAGCCCCAAGCCAAACCATAGGTTCCCAGCCCCAACAACACAAAAAATAAACTCAACGCCCCCACCTTAAGACGATTGACAAAGGCCTGCCGGCGCTTTTGACGTAGAATATCCTCGAGGGAACGAAAATGCATATTGAATTTGGCCAATACCATGCCGTCGATGCAGGGACAAAGGGAATCAAAAGATTTGATATTCGCTTGTGGGAATTGAGCACTTAAACCTTCCAACCAATTCATTTGATTAGTCACAATAGATATGGGTTTTGATCTGGAATCAGAATTATCGGACAAATAGGCCTGCAGGGAGCGTTTAAGCTCAGAGGCCAAATGCGCCTCATCCTTAATCACCAATCGACGTGGGCTATTAAAACGGTTTCCCTCAAAAATACTGATCACCACATAGCTATTTAAATAATCGAGACAAATAGTAATATTGTCCGATGATAATAATCCCCCATTATTCAAATAGGCCCGCACACCTAAGCCATAGGGCACTAATTGTTCCACCTTTAAGGGTAACAGCGCGTCGTACACCGCATTAACCTTAAGCTTATCACTGCCGATCACCATAAATTGATTATGCCCCACCCGCTCAGCCTGGATAACATCATTGGCTGGAAAACAAGCAGCTATCATCCGCTCTTTTTGTAAGGGCTGAGCTTCCGGTGCAGGGATGAATTTAACTTCATAATCCAAGAAAGCACATAGCACATGGCGGGCATGGCTTTCCAATAAACGCAAGGCCTGCGGACGGGGAGATTGCTCACGATTACCATTTAATTGAAAATAAAGCGGTTCATCAAAAAGAATATAGACCATCATTACACCTTCTTTGGCGTGATAAAGATTATTAACTCACTTTTGTTTTCTTTCTTGCTGTTGTACTCAAACAAACGCCCTAATACCGGTATCTTGGAAATACCAGGCACCCCTTCCTTTGTTGTTGCTTTAGAAGTGGTGATGAGCCCGCCGATGGCCACTGTTTGGCCTTCCTGTAATTTCACCAGGGTATTAATGGACTTAGTGGTAGTTTGCGGCGCTTCCACGGTGGTATTTCCGGAGGTGATCGAGCGGATTTTATCAATGGTAGTGACAACCGGCGCCACTGATAAATAAATCTGATCGCCGACAATATTGCCAAGCAACCGCATGGTCACCCCTTCCTGCACCTGCGAGGTGGACACTGAAACCACGGTACCGGTTTGAGTTGTTTCAATACTGGAACGGTCAACAAAGCTCTGGGTTGACCCCACCTGGATAATAGAGACCTGATTATTCAGCATCACCACGCGCGGCTGGGACACCACTTCAACCTTCCCCTGTTTGGCTAAAGCATCAAGCACAAAACGTACCCCATTGGCGCTCACCCCTGAACCGCTATTAGAACCATCGGCTGAAAAGGTAAAGAAATTCCCACCGGTAAAATTACCTGAAGCAAAATTAGTAGCAAAACCCACACTATTAAGGGTCTTAAGATTTTGCGCCAAGGCATTCCAATCAATGCCTAATCGATTTTCATCATTAAAGGAAACTTCGACCACCTTAACATCCACTTCAATCTGTTGGGTGACTCGTTTGTTGAGGTCTTCAAAATAAGAAGTTAATTTATCTAAAATCGATGAAGTATCCGTGACAATCACCGACCCGGCTGATCGATTGATAGAAAACTTCCCTGTTGGCGACAGCATAGACTTTAAATTCTCTCCCACATCATCCCAAAATGAAATCCCCTGGGCACTATTTTCAACTAGCACCTTGGCACCTAATTTAACCTGCTGATTTACTGCCGATTGCTGCCCATTGCCCGACGCAGTATCTTGCGGCTGGACAAAGGATTCATTGCTGATCGTATCAGTAAATCCCTGCGTCACCGGAGGCAGGATCACGCGAAATACCCTGGTTTCCTGAGCTAAAATAATCAAATCTCCCTGTTGCGCTTTAAAACCGTAATTTAAAGGGAATAAGATATTCTTTAAGGCTTTTTCAATAGAAACCGCTTTAAGATCAACATTAATCTTCTTATCTTCAACTCCAGGCCCCAAGACAGCATTGTGATGCGTGGCACGCCCAATGGATTTGATCAATGCGCTTAAAGTTGTATCAACACCTTTTAAGGTGATCTGTTGATCAAATGCTGGCGGAAAATTATTTTCCTCCCTAAACACAGCAGGCTTTATTTCTTCTTTAACAGCGGCTTCTACTGCTTTTCCATCCGCAACAAACGATGCCGGTACAGGAACATTAGCCCCCCAAGCCTCATGCATGATCTTGGCGCGTTCAACTTCAGTTAATGTGTTTTTCCCTGCCTGCGCGTTAGGGCAGCACAGTAAGGTCAGCGCTATCGCTATAATTAATCGATATGGGTTGTTCATGATCTTTTTTCTCCTGATTTTCTTTTTTTTCATTTCCTGCGATGGGATAGGCCGGTGATTTCTGCCACTCACCGGGTTTAATTAAAACCAACTCGTTATGCTCTGGAATAAATACCCCATTGGCAATATGTGCCGGCACCCTAACATCCTGCACAATGGGCGCTGTCCACTGGTAATAAGGGAATTGCCCGCCTTGAAATTTAGCGGCAATAGCTTCCATTTGCTCATTAACACCTGCGCGATAACCTTGTTCGTAAACATGCTTGACTGACGGGGATGTAGCGCATCCGGCAAAAAGAAATAAAAGCATTAAGATTCCCGCTTTCACGGGAATGACAGTCTTGTTATTTAACGCCATACGGATGCTCCTTTGCGCAATAATCAATTGCCTTCATGATATCCCCTTTAAATTCTTCCACCTTACCCCATAAGAAGTCGTTGTCCCGTGCCTCGGAACTAGCTGCCCAATACAAGTAAGGATCTGGAATTAAACGCACAATGCCGCAGCTGCTGTCGGTAATAATCAAACTCTCGGAAAACTTGCGCTTGCGCGTCTCCAGGGTTTTAAGAGCGGCGATCACCGCCGCATCTAAGGACAATTTATCTTTAAGCAAATCAATCACCGCGGCCTCCTGCTTTAGAAAAATCTTATTAGAAGCATTGGCTTGAATAGCAATCCCGCTTTCCTGACGGGTTAAATCCGCCATTTCCTGGGTGATGGCCACCACGGAACAACGGTACTTTCTAAATGTTTTAAACGCATTGGTGATAAAATCAGCGGTATTTTTAACCTTCAATAAAGACCAGGCTTCATCAATCAGTAAAAACTTGCGCAAAGGCCTCATCTGAGGCTGGGCTACAAAATTAGTCATAAAGAACATTAAATTCAACAAAACCACTAATTGCAAATCACTGTAAGCAGAGAGATTAGCTAATTCAAAGACGGTAAAACGGCCTTTAATTTGAAATTGATTAGGCCCATCAAAAAATCCGCCGTAAGGACCCTTGCTGGTAAAGGGTGTCAGCCTTAATGCCAAGGTTGGCCCCATCACTGAGTTAATACCAAAATCGTCGTTAAATTTATTATCATTGAGGATCGACACCACATCGGAGAGAATAATTTCCCTATTTTTGATCGTGTCGTAAGCTTGCAGCACCGCCCGTTGAATAAGCCCTTCTTCCTCCCGATTTAATCGGTCCCGCTCATCGGCACCGCAGGCCATCTGTGTTAACAGGGACATTAAGAATGACAAATTCTCCGGAGTTGGCTCATTAATAAAAGGGTTAATGGTCACCGAATGATTTAAATCAAAGGTCATGTATTGGCCCTTCAAAATGGCATTTAATTTCTTATAAGAATCACCCTTATCCATCACAAAGAAATGCCCGCCCAAACGCGCATTTTGCACAATAAAATCATTCATAAAGAAGCTTTTACCCGCACCCGATGCCCCAATCACCACCCCATGGGGATTAATGTTGGAGTCAAAAAAATCTAAAAATACTACTTCACCCCGTCGATTAAGATACATCTGCGCCGGAGTTTTAGTACCTGCCATAGACCCGAAAAGCGGCAGCATATCCGCGGCATTGGTTGAAGAAAGGCGTTTAGTCCGTTTAATAAAACGCTCATAATAAGGGTCGAAATTAAGCGGCAGGCTAGCTAAAAACAGTGACGCTCCAATCAAATTCTCCTTAAATCCTTCGCAATTAAGCCGGCTTAACAAATTAATCACATTATCCGCGGCCTCTTCACAACGATTTTTATCAGCATGACGCACGATAAAATGCATCCGTGCATGCACAATGCGCTCATTGCCTTTAAACATTTGGCCGATCACTTCATCCAATTCTTTCTTCTTCTCCACAGCCTCGATGGATTTATCCCCCAACCAATTATCTTGATGCATAAAGGTAAAACTCTTTTGCATGTTCAATTGCCCCATGCTCTCATTAGCCGGCGGCACGGTTAGATTAATAACAATCATCAAATCAGGGCAGGCATCCAGCAGGCAAAAACGCGTGGCTTCATGCAATTCACGGCTAAACATGCCTGCTTGAGTCTTATCTGGCAATTCTTTAAGCGTCACCACTTGATACGAGACCCCTTCAAGATCAACTCCATTAGCAGTGGCTGTTGGCTCATTAAAAAGAATCTGATTACGGATGGCCTCCCCCTCCGATGTATCGATGATAATCTTCGCCACCTGCTTTACACGTTTAGGATTTAATATTGGATAAACAAAATCAGCTAAGTCTTGATCGTTTAACGCCTTGTACGGCAGCCCAGCCGCTTGTAAGACTCCTTCCATCAAATGCACATACTTTTCAAACTCTTCAACATGAACCTCTTGTTGCCGCTGCATTTCTTTTTCAATGCCGGCTGTTGAACTTAAGAATGATTGTGCTTTTTGCCAAGCGCTGGGGTGTAACCACTGCGGAAAGAAACGCAAGGTAATCAAAACCCTCATGCGCCGAGGTGAAAACAATGGCGCTTCGTGGGGCCAAAAGCCTTCATAGGAGGCGCGTATATGGGAAAGCTTGCCTTCTGCAAACAAACGATTAGATTGGGCCCCCTCGCTATAGTGATCATAGGCTTGCAGCTTATCTTCTACATTTGCTTCCCCCATTAAAATAAATTGGCAGGCGATCTGTTTTGAAGGCAATCGAGTGAGGAAATTATGAGCTTGCGCGGCTAAGGAAGCTAGGTAAGCGTCACCCTTGCCTTCAGCTTCCCATAGGGTGATTTGCCAAATCTTTCCCAAGCTTCCATCATGATTAACAAAGGTATCGTTACTGTATTCAATATAGGGTAATAATTCTACAAAGGATGTGCCTTGGCTGAATAATGATTCCATTTGTTTAAATGTCACCGACATTATTCCTTTCCTTTCTGATTAAAAATTCCACCAGAAGCGTCTTCATTAATCACCGGCTTGACTGGCACAATAATCTCAGCGGGCTCATCATCTGGTCTTTGGGTATCAATAAACCATCGAGGCCCCTGCACCATCACATAGGCCCAATGCCCTGCCACCAAAACATCCGGATCAGATTTGCTTTTCTGGTCAGGCACCCATACCTTGCGCACAACCGGGCCTTGCACCACCGGCACATAGGGTTTGACATACCCATAGGTATTTTGTTCAACCAGCTTGTCATCGATAAATTTCTTCATATCCGCCCGGCTTGTGCCCACGCTATCAGCATACACATCCATTAATGTGGGACGTTTAACCTTTGCCGGGGCCTTCTTGGCATGAGCCATGTCGCCCCCATTAATCAGTAATACGACTAGAAGCCAAATGAAGACGCGATAAACCATTAATGGTCACCCCTTTCTGCACGATAAAATACACCGGCTGGCCATTACGCACATGAATGGCCGGCACTAGATTTTCCATTTGCTTAGCGTAATAATCAGACATTTTTCCGGCACTCACCGCCAAGCCTTGAAATACTGCATTCTTAGTGCCGTTACCGGTGACCTGTTTAACAGTATCACCATCCTCATTTTGACGGGTGCTCACTTCTTGATCAGCCAAGGCCTGTGCCCCACCGCCTAAGAAGCCTGACATAAAGGTAGTGGCTAATTGCCGGCCGGTGTTATGAATTACCTGACCGCGGATACCTAATTCACCAAAGCCATCAGTCACATACCCTAAATTCTGCTCATTCTCAAAGGTCACACCATCCGGCAACACCGAAGAGATCGCAATAATCTGAATCAAGGCCCGCTCGGAAACTAAATCACCGTAAGCCAGACCCATCACAAAGGCACCTTTCAACGGGATACGGCTTTGATTGGGCCCATAAAAAGCTTCATCTAGGGAAATCAACACCGGCAAGGGATTATTTTGATCCGCAGCAGCATAAACACCGGTCAATAGCGTTCCCTTACAAAAACTACCCAAGGGCAAATAAACTGAATCACCGTCTTCTTTAGCCTCAATAGGTTTGATATCAGCGATAGCTAATTGAAAATCGTCTTGTGTTGTCGAAGGCTGGATGGAACTATTTAGATTAATTTCCTGACGCAGGTCTTCCATGCGGCTATCAATTGTTGCGGCAAATTTGTCATCCACCTTGGATAAACCCTTCTTCATTTCTTTCTGGTCATTACGCATCTCTTTAGCCAAGGCTTCCATCGATTTATAACTCTTTTCCATTTCTTTTAACCTGTCTTCCAAATCAAAATAATCTTTCTTCATGCGGGCAATATCGGATTTTTCATCCACCCCACCGACCCCTAAACCAATCTCTTGAGAATTAGACTTAGCAGAAACTCCTGCTTGTTGTTTTTGATCCTGCCCTGGTGATAAAATCAAGCTGACTAAAATAAAGGCCAGCACGCCGATGGCAGGGTAAGCAATAAGCTGATTCTTCTGCACCCATTTCTTAATCTTTTCAATATCCATCTTATTTCTCCACCACCATATAAATACGCGTACTGCTTCCTTCTTGTGCATCAGGACTAAGACTATCCGCCTCACTGCTGATAGCTAATAAACGTGGATAGCTAATGGATTGAATCGGCACAATCACCGTATTATTGGTTATATTCCTTGCCGTCAATACCAAGCCATTAAGTTTAGGGAGTTCAAATACTGTATTTAAGGTGAGCTCTATCTGACCTTGAGCAATCGGCCGCTGTTCTTTCGCTTCCAACACCGTAGCCCCGGCAGGCACCCGGCCTTGAATCAATAATTTCATCAAATCCATCACATCACTGCGGTTATCACCTGAGGCACGGTTAGGGTCAAAGGCATAAGTAATCTTCACCTTTGCTTCGTGTTCCTTACCCATAATTAGATTCAACGGGTAACTTTCCCCTTTAACTGAGGTAACAAAAATATCTGCCGGGCTTTCGTGCTTTGGTAAAACAAAGACTGAATAATCTAATACCTCAATCAACACGCTATCGGCACCACCACCTTTAACAATCTTAGCTACCTTCTCTGGAAAAATAACTTCGGTGATCTTGCCTGAAGCAACATTGATATCCAAGGGCCTGCCATCGTAATAAATATTTCTCACCTCGGCCCAAGCTTGAATAGGGAGACATAAAACAACTAAGCTAAGTAAAAAACGCATCAAATTTGACTCCTGTTGATATCCTGATCTAAATCATCAATCATTAGGCCATAGGGATTAGCATCGGTTGGATTAACCTTCTTTAAAGTAATGCGATAGGTAATATTCTGGGTTGAAATAGCTTCCTTCCCCACAAATACCCCCTTCTCACCCGTGATACTCACCTTATAGAATTTATTGTCCTTGGATAAAATGGGGTCACCGGAAATAGAGAATAGCGACGACATATTATTGCCCTTGACCTGGGCAATGTCGTTTTTAAGCCGTGCCTGGGTTTTTGATAATAGCCTTGGCGACATAAACTTCTGGGCACGGTTATAGGCTTCATCAACGGTAACCGGCGTAAAATTAGTCCAATTAAGCACCCAGGATACGGTAAAGACCGATACTGCATTTTCTGGAATAGATTGTGGGTAGGCAATGCCAGCCTCTCTAATTGAAGGTATGTAATAAATTGGCCGTGGTTGCAATACGGTTTGAACGAGAGCCATACTTAACACCGCACAAAGAAGGGTTAATATTAAAATGCTTACCATGAGCTTGCCATTAATCGCTTCGGCCTTGGACCAGCGTTCTAAAAAAGGCGATCGTTGTTCTTTAAGTGGATCTTGCATAAACTGTATTGCCTTACCTTTGTTAATGGGGATATCAAACCCGGCAAATCAAACCCTTTTGAATAAAGCCAATGAACCAAATAACCCGGGGGCTTATCGCGTTTAAACAGGACTAAGGCAACCCAGCCGACGATGGCGATAACCCCCGGTATCGCTGGCCCTAAGCAGAGCCCCCCAGCTCCGACAAGCAAGGCCAACAAAGCAACATCTTCTAATTCAAGACCAAATAATAAAACTGGCTTATCAATGGTGCGTGGACATTTATGTGTCATTTTTACCTTAAATATCTCTTATGGTTGATTATTGAGAAACATCAATGCCACATAAGCTACCGCACATGACACCGCCAACTGATAATGACCACGTAAAAGTCCTGCCACACCACCTAAAAGAACAACTGCTCCTCCAAATGTCGCAACAGGACCTTTGATAATTCTAAGCCCCTTATCAGTATTTGCTGTAACAGCTACTAACGGATCTGGAGGCGCTTGTTGTGCAAAAACAACTTGATGGGAACCTAATAACAAAATAAATGATAAAGATAAAACACTAAATAAACGCAGCATGCCGCTCCTCCTTAATTAATTGTTGATATTTAAAATGAACCCCCTTAAAGACTAAAAAGAACAGCATCAATGGCATGAGATAAACTAAAATGCCTGCACCTAAGGCAAAGTATGGCTCTTGCCAAAACCATTTAATCCCTCCCGCTATTTGTGCTTGGGCATTGGACATTAATAACGAAACCCAATAAGCTAAACCCGCTGTTAAAATCCACGACTTTACCCATATCAATGATTTGATCCAATAAAACAAGAAATCAACACGCGCAAAGGTCAATACCAAGCAAAGCACCAGAGGGAAGAACACATACAACGATAAACTTGCTAAACCTTGGGCATAAGGATAACTTTGCAATAAACCATTAGCCAATTGCCAGAGCCAATCCCTTCTAGACGCTCGAGTGTCATCTAGGGTCTGCGCCTCTGCGCGCATTAAGGCATCAATAAAATCATCATCTACATCACGGCCAAGAGGACGTTGTCGAGGATACGCGCTATTAAGTATCAATTTAACCTGAGGCCAGGTGGAGTGCGTATTTATTAAATGCTGAATTTCTATTCTTAACCTACCCCATTCTGCTTTTACATGCTGTGAATATTGATTGGTGATTCTTTCACTAGAAGGTCCATAGTTAGATAAATTTGTAATTGAATCAGTAGCTGAATTTCTAAGAATAATCAAGGCGGGCAAATACTGCGTATAAATAAAATCCTGTGCTTTACTTTTTAGTGCTAGGTCAACGACTCCTAAGCTTACCTGGCGATGCAAATCTAAGGCCATGTCCTGAATACCAAAAGGATGTTTCAAATACTGAGCATACTCAGGCATAAGACGGTTTAAAGCGGCAATAATCCCTATAGCCACCGCATCGATGGATTGCCCCAAGAATGACAATAACGCAGGCATCTGTCCGGTTGCTATCTGATGAGAATCTAAAATTTGTGATTTTAAGATTTGTGCTTTTAAGCGGGGCGGCATACAGATCGAAGAACTTTGTGATGTATTGTCAGCAAGACAGTAGGCTTCCCATGCACTGCTGATATTGCCTTCATGACGCGCTGATGTCCCTACTATAATAAGGCAGGCGATAAAAATAGAAAAATGCACCAATAAAGGCCGGTAATTAACCTGTTTAGTACATCTATAAATGTGATAACAAAAACCTATACAAAAACAAAGATAACCAATCTTGCTTTCATGAAATAAAAAATTCATCAAGCCTTGGCTTAAGTTAAGCCCTAAAGCTGAAAGCGCACTATCCACCGGGGTGATGCCGTAAATTTCCATGGCACACGTGTTCCAAAATGGGGGGCGTTAATAAAATTTAACTTAAAGGGATTTTGTTCTTTTAGATTCACATCAAGGTGGGGGCCTTGATTAAGAACTAGCTCAAAGGGTTAGCAGCTCTTGGTGGATCTGAAATGATAATAGCAGCGCTTGATTATTTGTCAACAATTATTTTTGATTATTTAACAATACATTTTCTTGCTGGAGTTGTTGCTGCAGGTTTTTACGACGAGCATCACGAAAAAGGGTATTGTAATACAGAACTAAGATAACAGCCAAAATAACAAAAATAACACCTTGATAGGAGAATTTACGACTCATTATTTGTGCACGCTTTCTAAAACTAATTGCTTTAAACATTCAATCCAGGTTGGATGAATATTGAGACTTTCAACCATTTGCCAGCGCTCCCCACCCTTTGCTTGAAAAAGATGCTTATACTCAACGGCAATTTCAATGGTTGTCTCCAAGCAATCGGCCACAAAGGATGGCGAAAAGACTAATACATTCTTCCGACCCCTGCGAGCAATATGATCGATCACTTGATCCGTATACGGCTTAATCCAAGGCGTCTTACCCAAACGCGATTGGAAACATACCGTATAATCCCCTTCTTTAATATCCAACTCTTTAACTAAAAGCTTGGTGGTTTCAAAGCACTGGGCGCGGTAGCAATATTGATTCTTCGCATGGAAGGTTTGGCAACACTCACCTAATTTACAACTCTTGCCGCAAGATGCTTTAAGGATTTGCCGCTCCGGAAGGCCGTGATAAGAAAATAAATAATGATCGAATTTCGCTTCCTTCATGTATTTGCGGCCAAGCTCAACAAAGGCTTTAATAAATAATGGGTGATCAAAGAACTGGCTAATCACCTTGATGGTTGGTACCACTTCCCAAGACTTTATTTCATCCATCACCTTTTCGATGGTTGATCCCGTCGAAGCAGAGGCATATTGCGGATAAAGCGGCACAACAATCAATTGCCCGATCCCTTTGCTTTTAAACCGCTCAAGGCCTAAGGCAATGCTTGGGGATTGATAACGCATGGCTAATTCAACTTGAAATTCACCACCTAAGGCTTCTTGTAATAATTTGACGGATTGCTCACCATAAACCTTTAAAGGGGACCCTTGCTTAGTCCACAGTTGTTCATAACCAGCAGCGGATTGTGGCGCACGGAAAGGCGCGATGATTAAATTAATCAACAGCCAACGCCGCCACCAGGGAATATCAATGACCCGCCCATCCATCAAGAATTCACGCAAATAACGGCGCACATCCGACACTGATGGGCTGTCTGGGGTGCCTAGATTGATAATCAAAACACCGATTTTTGAATTTCTTATGTTCGTCATGATGGAAGCATGATAACAAAAAACTGGAGATAAGGAAATACTTAGGGTAAATAAAAAGGGCGCCCCGCTTTTAAAAGCGAGGCGCCCACAGGCGGACTACAAGCCTATTTTCTAACCAACTCAAGCGGAGACGTAACGATGCCTAATGACCCCGTTACAATCTTCTTAGCCATATAGAAGCCCCCCTTAAGTAGGCCTCCAGCTAAGGCAAAGGGCATGAATTTAGCCCCATCGGTTTCCGCTTTAACATGATCCCGGACTTCTAAGGGAGAAGTCGCGACGTCCTTCACACCGCCCTTGAATTTCTCAATTGTCTCAGACGCAAAAGACGGTACCGCAAAAGCTACTACCATTACAGAAGCAATAATTAAGGATATAGTGCGTTTCATAACATACCTCCTGTTAGGGAACCCTCAAGGGCTCACCTCTACAATTAAGTATGGCACATCCTACGGGTCCTGCCAGGGTAAATCATCACTTATAGGAAAGCGCTTTTCTAGGAAAGCTGACGGATAGCAAGGACGAAAAGACTAATCATACAACCAAAAGCCATAAACCACACAATAGAACGCGAAGTTGGTTTATCTAGGATATAAAGAATTCCGTAAATAACCCGTAAGATCACAAAGCTTAGGGCTAAGGCTGTAATAGATGCCTGCGGCACTGCTGAAAGATGCGCAATAATAACAGCAGCTGCAAAGGCAGGAAAAGCTTCAAAGGAATTAAGATGAGCATAATGCGCCCGCTTGCCCCTTCCCTCTTGGCGCTCCAAAAATTCGCGCGGCTTGCTGTTATCATAACCCTTGGTGGCAAATTTAGCGTAGCCTACAAAAACATAGGGCAAAACAGCGGCGATTAATATACATAAATAGGCAACAAGCATTGGTTTATCCTCCATTTTCTATGTATGCGCAACCTTATGCAGGATCTCAGTGATAAAGGTTTGATACTTAACTCCAAGCTTTTTAGCCTTATCTTTAATTAAAGCTAAATCATTGCTATTGATGCGCAGATTTAAAACCGCATTCTTACGACGAGCCTCCAAAGCCCGCTTGATCATCTCAAATTCTTCCCTCGGCACAGGGACAAATTCTTCTGCAGCATCTTCAATCTCTTGCTCTTCCTTGCTTAATTTAAAATTTTTTCTCATCTGAAACCTCCTTTTTATATATCTTATTAAACTTACGACTTGGATACAAAGTCTTTAGAAACCAATAACCTTTTCCAACCACAAAAGGCACCGCCCAAACATACCCTCGATAATCAAATAAAATCAACTCCTGATTCCCTCTCTTGGGATGTCTACAAATATCAATAATTCTACAACCTACAATTTCATCAAATGAAACACCATGCTTTATCTTTAATTCAATATTTTTTAACGCATTCCACCGAAAAACCTCCATACATCCCCCTTTAAAAGCGAATGTATATACAATAGTATTACATACGCTGGCGCTCTTGGCAACTGATTTATACTGGTTACTTTTTTGGGGGATTTATATAAAACACCGTTGGGGGAAACGGCGTAGAAAATAAGCCCCCGATTGCTCGGGGGCTTTAAAGTTAATGATTTACCACTCCAGCGCGCCGCCGGTTTGGTATTCGGTGACACGGGTTTCGAAGAAGTTCTTTTCCTTCTTTAAGTCGATCACCTCGCTCATCCAGGGAAATGGATTGGCGGAATTATATTGTTTAGGCAGATTCAATTTCTCTAAACGACGGTCTGCAATGTACTGCACGTATTCACGAATCAAGGGCACATTTAAACCCAAGACCCCATTAGGCAGGCAATCCTTGGCGTAATTGATTTCTAATTCCACCGCCTGCTTGATACGGGCGATTAAATGATTAGCGAATTCCGTAGTCCAGCAATATGGATTCTCTTGAATGATGGTATTAATTAAATGAATACCAAAATTCATGTGAATACTTTCATCACGCAGGATGTACTGGATTTGCTCACAGGTGCCAGGCATACGGTTTTGACGGCCAAAGGATAACATGGTCACAAAACCGCTATAGAAGAATAAACCTTCGGTCACCACATAAAAGGCAACCAAGTTATCAATAAACTTTTGCAAACCTTCCTTGGTTGCTAAATCAACATTGGTATCTAAAATACCATCCGTGCAACTCATGGAGAATTCATCTTTTTCATAGATGGCCTTATTTTCACGGTACATATTGAAGATTTCAGTCTCATCTAAGGAGAGGGATTCAACAATATACTGGAAGGTATGCACATGAACCGCTTCTTCAAAGGCTTGACGCAATAAATACTGACGGCATTCCGGATTATCCACCATTTTAAAAATGGATAAAACAATATTGTTACCAACCAAGGTTTCAGCGGTAGAGAAAAATCCCAGATTACGCTTAATCACATGACGCTCATCAGGGGTAAACATCTTCTGGTCCTTCCACTGCTCGATATCGCGCTGCATGGACACTTCGGTTGGCATCCAATTATTGGCACAACCATCTAGATAGAAGTTCCAGGCCCACTTATATTTAATGGGCACTAATTGATTCACATCAACGGTGCGGCTATTAAGGATAATCTTTTTGTTATCCGCCGACACACGCTCGCGCGTCATACG